>ERZ795057.367-NODE-367-length-48240-cov-8.331140_pt1 | contig 48240 bp, 40 predicted proteins | sample MGYA00375141_ERZ795057 | MGnify/ENA primary metagenome ERZ795057 (study PRJEB30186, sample SAMN05720163) | activated sludge metagenome | isolation source: Anaerobic digester | place: Hong Kong | collected 2015-01-26 ...
AGTACGGGTAGGCATGGTAGCAGGCAAAAATTCCTGCATGTCCGCTTTTCCCGTATCTTAAAGATATCAAAAGAAGCTTTATCTTCATCAGGATCAACGGGATGGGAGAGAGGATCAAGAGTAGGCCAGCTTGATATGCTTACAGGGCGTCTTACATTATACTGATCATTCTCGTAAGATACAACTTCATCAAGCATTTGTGTAATAAATACTTCCGAAGCTGTTGCATCTGCTATGCTGAATTGGAAACCTGAAAAAGAAGTAAGTTCCGGATGAAAAAGATCAGTTGTATCTATTTCCTCAGGCATTATCTCTCTTCCTGTTATATAACCTGCAGTCCATCTGCTTACATCGGTGAGATATGTGCCATGAGCCCTGCCAGGTCTGGAGTCAATGGTGTTGTTCCCGTGTATGCAATCAATTACTTCACGTATAGCTGACCGGAAGGCTTCAGTGCGAAGTACAAGATCATAGTCATCCGGATTATTTTTGTCTTCTATCTCATCAAGCCAGATACCTTGAAAAAGAAGCAAAGGGTTATCAGGATTACGCTGATTGTATTCGGCAAGCTTTTCATAAAAAACGGGTGGATGCAGGGTATATATCCTGATGGAATTGAAACCTGCTTCTGCCATCTCTTTTATCCATTTTTCATATGTCCCTTCTGTCAGGGATTCAATAGCATAAGCAATCTCTCCGGGGAAATATCCGGGAGGTGATGATCCGAGATTTATTCCTTTCAGTAGCAGAGGCCTGTAGCCTGTCCCGGTGAACATCTCAATATGATTTTCTGATGTTCTGTAGGGCAGATATTGTTTTGTCGTAAGTTCAAAATTTATTACTGTATCGCAGCCTATAGTTATATCTGTAAGTCTCACAGGATAATAATCATCCATTTTAACTGTAGCCGTAACAGCATATCTCCCCGAGGCGAAGGATGGCAACGTGTTGAGCGGAGGTGGCATAAGAGATACAAGTCCCGTACTTGCAGCATAGAAAGACTGACCCGCAATCTTGAGCAGCTTACCTGAAGTAGTTCTCCCCCCGAAGGTAAGAGAATAGATGTAATAACCCTGTTGTACAGGAGTTCCGCTATTTGTTCTTCCATCCCATGCGATCTGGTAACTTCCTGCAGGAGTGGAGGGAAATAGCAGTTCAGTTATTTTCTGACCTGTAAAATTATAGACAGAGAAACGAATATCACCGTCAGTGTTTATAATAAAAGGGATATTTACAGCGTGAGAAAAAGGATTGGGATATGGTTTAGCCAGTTCAATCAGACCGGGGACATCCTCATATAATGCAAATAAGCGGATGGAATATGTTCCGTCACTCCTTGATATTGCTGAATAGAGGGTGTTTCCTGATGAAAAAGAGATTTGTGCATCCGGAAGTGTATTTCCAAAAGTGTCTGTTATTTTACCTGTCACATAGTAGTCGGTGGCAGATAGTGGTTCTGCAATAAGAAACGACATCATCAGGAATGTAAAAAATCTGGTTCCAAACCAATTAAATACTCCTGATGATGTCGTTTTCTTCATTCTATCATCAATTTCCTGTCTGACTCAGATCATTAGCAGCATTGATAAGATAGATATAATCAGCTGATATATCGATTACATATTCATTTTCACCCCAGAAGAATGGCCAGTCTTCCTGGTGTTCAGGGAAATCGGGTTTTAAGATTACAATGCCGGGTACAACACCTCCTGCAATGAAACTGAAGTCTGCCCGGTTAGTTCCGTATGCATATTTTTTGGATCGTGTACCTACTCCGGAAACGAAGGATATATTCGATCCTGGGTGGCAGCCATGAATATAATGAAGTCCACGTAAATAGTACTCAGGGCCTATAATTTCCGGGAATTCCTTATGTAGCTGATAGTTTGTTATTGCCCAGCTGACTATCCGGTTATTACCTCCCCAGCCACCTGCCCCTATTGAGACACCGAAAGGATTGGCATTGGTAAGTTCGTCATTGGCTTCTTTGTATTTCTCTACGAAGGGAATCAGTTTGCTTTTAAATTCCTCATTCATGTAGGGGATAGCATGAAGAGCTACACTCATATTCATATTATAACCCTCTTCCATTGAAGGCCAGAATAATTCTTCAAATTTATCGGCATATTGTTTTTCTCCGGTTGAGATGAATAGTTCGAGGGCAGTTGCCATTTCAGCTGATCCGCCAAACATAAAGCCTCTTCCCTGCGGTTGGGTTTCCTGTTTATTATGTTGATCGACCCAGCCTTTTTTTGCTGCTGCGAGGCACTCACTGGCAAGGGCATCATTATATCCTTTGAGGACCCGGCCGGCAGCTGCAAGAGCAGTATACATACCATAGTTCTCCCGTGGGCTTTCATTTGTAAAAACCCATCTGTCGTCAGGAGTACCGCTGTAATTACCTCTTATTTCATAAGGTCTCAGGCTGGGATCATAAATGAGGTTGTCGGTTTCGTTAATGGCATCTCCCAGGTGATGATACTGATGGAGGTTTGGAACAATAATACCTCTTGTAGCTCTGCCGAAGGCTCTGTACTGGGCAATCAGTGCAAGAGTGCCATGTTCAATCTGCTGGAGCAGGTCAGGAGTGCCGTCAGGATGATGAATATCCACAAAACGCTGTTTCTGATCTATAAGAGTCTCATCACGCTCAACATCAAATGTTTCCCAGGTATTGATGAGAGAGGGGACAACAGCGCTGTGTCTGCCTGTTTGTATGTCAAAATCGCCTGCATCGAACCATCCTCCCATATCCAGACCCGGGATATGTTCTCCCGGTTTGTATTTTGTTCCGGTACTTTCTCCCATACGGTAACCATCGAAATGCTGATGATTGACCGGAGCCTGTCTGGCATCATCAAGGTAAGGACGGCCATGCCATACACGGTAGGCTTCATTTACAAACATATGATCCATTTGTGCCGGGAAAAAGACATCGAGAGTCTTATGCCAGGCATCAGAGTAAATATGTGTTCCAATCTGGAAGACATCTGATTCCACATCACCATATTGGATCATATACAATCCGGGATCACGAACCTCTGAAAAATCAAATTTTGCATAATTATATCTCAGGTATTCACCCCATTCCAGGGGAGGGGCACTGTAAGCTTCGGCCCATTTCCCATTGTCATTGAGTTTTAATAGAGTGGCACGGCTCATTACTTTATCATTTTTATCCAGTTCAATGACGGCAACTTTATCCTCATCAGGGAAGTAACCCACTTGTGAGTGTGCAATGACAGGAGGCCTTATCCATCCGGGAATAAGATTCGGGGTTATTAACCATTCTACTACTTTCCCGGTTTTTCCTGAAGGAATGATGGTACGAACCACAAACCAGCCATTCTGGGCAACGTTACGACCATCCAGAAGCATAATATCGTTGTCAGATGATTCAATTTTAACTCTTCGCTCAGGGTCTTCCGGAGCCAGAATAAACGTCTTTCCCTGTGCTATGGGCAATGCCTCAACAAATTCATCTCTTCCACGATCGTCAAAAGTAGTATGACCGGCAAACTGTGGAAATTTTTCTGAATTGGGCTTTACTTCCATTGAACTGGATGGATAGAGAGGGAATAAACCTGTCTTGTCATCTGCAATAAATGATTTTTCAAAATACTCTGTAGGCAGAAATTCCAGATTAAGGCCGGCTCTTCCTTCAAGGATTTCAGGAAGAGGTTCATCAAGCTCCACACTGAGGATGATCGCATTGCCCTGGGGCTTAACTACTAACTTAGAAGTAAAATCATAATCATCATAACTAAGGACAACATCAATACTATTGTTCTCCCGGTTGACATTACGTTCCACCATCGTAGGGATTGCATCCCATTGTTCAGGGGTCGGATTAATTCTGACAGCACCTCCGGTGGCTGTCCTTAAACCATGATGTATCATAAATACACCGGCTATCTTTTCATCGAAGAAGGTCGGGTTGTACTGGTTTTCAAAAACCATTACATTGAAACCCCTGGCTTCGAAATAGTCCTTGTCATTCAATATGAATTCTTCCGCCGATGAGGGAGACATATCGTCACAGGACAAAAACAAACCCGCAGAGGCCAGTATAAAAAAAGACACAGCTGCTGATACAAAAAAAATCGATTTCTTCATGTGATAAGTGAATAAATGGTTTATAGTATAAATGACAATTAATTTTCGGGTTTTATATTGTGAAAATAATCTTTTTAAGTAGAAAAATATAATATGGATTGGGTTTTTAAGTTATTGAATGTTTCATTTATGCTTTAGAAAAGTCCTTCAACTGAAAGATATCTTTCTCCTGTGTCATAAATGAAGGTCAATATCCGGGTTTTTTCAGGTATTTCAGGTATTTTTTTTGCTACTGCGGCCAGACTTGCCCCGCTGGAGATACCGGCGAGGATACCTTCTTCCCTTGCTGCACGTCTTGCGTAGTTAAAAGCTTCTTCTTTTGTGACAGTTATTACTCCGTCGAGAATATCAGTATGAAGATTTGGAGGGATGAATCCGGCTCCTATTCCCTGTATGGGATGAGGTGATGGTTTTCCTCCACTTATGACGGGTGACAGTTCCGGTTCAACAGCAAATATTTTAATATCCGGAAAATTTTTCTTAAGAATTTCTCCTACTCCTGTAATATGACCACCTGTACCTGCCCCGCTTATTAGATAATTAATCCCTTCAGGGAAATCCTCTAATATTTCTCTGGCAGTATTTTTCTGATGGATGAGAATGTTTGAAATATTATCGAACTGCGATGGAATCCAGGCATTATTTATCTCATTACTTATCTCTTTTGCCCTTTCAATAGCCCCTTTCATACCGGAGCCTGCAGGGGTGAGTTCCAGTCCGGCACCATAAGCTTTCATCAGTTTTCTGCGTTCCGGCGACATGGACTCAGGCATAACAATAATAAGTTTGTAGCCCTTAACGGCAGCGGCCATTGCAAGACCGATTCCGGTATTGCCTGATGTAGGTTCTATAATTACAGAATCTTTTTTAAGTATTCCCTCTCTTTCAGCATCCTCAATCATCGCGAGAGCTATTCTGTCTTTGATGCTTCCTCCCGGATTACGGGCTTCAAATTTGACCCATACTTCATGTGACTGACCAAATAGCCTGTTAAGCCTGATATGAGGAGTATTGCCTATGATATCAGTAACAGCGGATACTTTCATAATCCCGATATCATTTTATCCTTATCATTTTTTTTCGTGCCCGAAAATTTCTTTCCGTTCCTGTATTCAATCTGAGGTCTGTGATAAACTATTGTCCCGGGATCCACTCCTGAGGTGAGCCATACATTTCCACCTATGACACTGTCATGTCCTATAAGCGTTTCGCCTCCAAGAATAGTACTTCCCGCGTATATAATGACGTTATCTTCAATAGTGGGATGACGTTTGGTGTTACTCATTTTTTTATCAACATGTAAGGCTCCCAGTGTTACACCCTGGTAGATTTTTACATTCTCACCTATAATTGTCGTTTCACCAATCACAATACCTGTACCATGGTCTATGAAAAATTTTTTTCCTATAGTGGCTCCCGGATGAATGTCGATTCCTGTTTTACTGTGTGCATGTTCACTTATGATGCGAGGCAGGATTGGTATATCAAGTTTGTAAAGAATATGTGACAGACGGTAGACAGTCACAGCATAGAACCCCGGATAACACAAAAGTACTTCTTCTATGTTGTACGACGCCGGATCGTGTTGAAGATATCCTTTGGCTTCTTCCAGGAGATCCAGATAAACAGGATGAAGGGAATTAAAAAATTTCTCTGACAATTCTTCCGGAGATCCCTTAAGACTGGAAGAGATAGGTTTAAGCAGTTCTTCCAGCTCAATTTCCAACTGAGTGTATTTTAGCCGGGTTTCTTTTATGCCGGGTCTCTGATTATCTTTTATCGGGAAAAGAAAAAGAATAAGGTCTTCAATAAAGTTGTGAGCATCTCTTACTGAAGGCACTGCCTGGCAGTAACTGCTCTGGATCTTCATAATTTCTTCCGGAATATTATCCATGTATCAGAAAATGTTAATATAGTATTTGAGAGGTAAAATTAGTAAAATCTTATAAGGACCATTGCAAAGGACTGTAAATAAAATCAGAGTGGGTGTTTATTGCTCTCGCTTTTCACTCTCACTCTGATATTGTACCCGGAGCCGGGATCGAACCGGCACAGCATTGCTGCCACTGGTGTTTGAGACCAGCGCGTCTACCAATTCCGCCATCCGGGCGTTCAGGTCATGCAGGTCTTTGTTAATAAGGACAAATTTAATAGAAATATTCATCAAATAAAACCGTCTTAAGGCACTGTTATTTCTTATAGTAAAATACAGTTTTCTCCAGATAAAGTAGCAACATTCCCGACAAATCAGGGTATTGAGAGAGGAGAGATAAGATTCAGGGGAATTATTAAATAGCAAAAAGCATTGTCAGTGTAAGCGTGACACAGCAGGTGATCCGACACTTTCCCTTATTATTTTTTCAATTCCGGCCCTGTCGAAACCGCATTCTCTATAGAGTTCTTCCTGGCTTCCGTGCTCAACAAAATAATCGGGAATACCGAGCCGTTTTATTTTTGCGTTATAACCGTTATCTGCCATAAATTCTATGACAGCGCTTCCAAAGCCTCCTTTAAGGATCCCATCTTCAATGGTTATAATTGTTTTGAATTTTTTAAATACACTATGAAGTGTTTCTTCGTCGAGAGGGTCTGCAAACCTCATATCCCAGTGAGCAACCGATAATGATTCTTCTTTCAGTTTATTCACAACGGCAGCCACATCGTTTCCAGGATGGCCGAGACTTAAAACTGCAACATCATCTCCATCACTTATCAGCCTTGCTTTTCCGATCTCTGTTTCCCGGAAGGGTTTTTCCCATTCGGCAATATGACAGTTTCCTCTTGGATAGCGTATTGAGAAGGGTCTGTTGTTTTTTTCGAGTTGAGCCGTATACATCATGTTCCTGAGTTCAATGGCATCCATAGGAGCAGCAACAACAATATTAGGTATGCTCCTCATAAAAGCTATATCGAAAAATCCGTGATGAGTAGCACCATCAGCACCCACAAGACCGCCGCGGTCAAGACAAAAAACCACATGAAGATTCTGGATTGCAACATCATGGATTACCTGATCGTAGGCTCTCTGTAAGAATGATGAGTAAATGTTACAGAAAGGTATCATACCCTGAGTTGCCAATCCTGCTGAAAATGTAACAGCATGTTGTTCAGCTATTCCCACATCGAAAGTTCTTTCAGGAAGCTCTTTCATCATTAATGACAGAGAACATCCTGTGGGCATGGCAGGTGTTATGCCTGCAATTTTTTCATTTTTAAGCGCCAGTTCCAGAATTGTTTTCCCAAAGATCTCATTATAAGGAGTCCCTATATGGGTGTCGGAGGAAATGATAAACTGCCCGGTTTTTCTGTCGAATTTACCCGGAGCGTGAAAAGCTGTCTGATTTTCTTCAGCCTGTTTGAATCCTTTCCCCTTAACTGTAAGACAGTGCAACAGTTTTGGTCCGGGTATGCGTTTCAGATCTTCCAGAACTTTGGTCAGATGCATTACATCATGTCCGTCAATAGGACCGAAATACCTGAAATTCATTCCTTCAAAGAGATTACTCTTATCAAGAATAGTACTTTTAAAACCTGCTTCAAGCTGGGCAGCAAGTGTTCTGGCATCAGGTCCAAATTTACCTACTTTCCCAAGGAAATTCCATATCTTATCTTTAAACCTGTTATACGTTCTGCTGGTAGTAATATCGAGAAGATACTCTTTTAACGCACCAACGTTGGGATCTATTGCCATGTTGTTATCGTTAAGGATAACAAGAATATCGGATTTGCCTGCTCCGGCATTGTTCAACCCTTCAAAAGCCTGACCTGCTGTCATGGCACCGTCACCAATGACTGCTACCACATGCCTTTTTTCTCCCTGTTGCCTTGCCGCTACAGCCATCCCAAGAGCAGCAGAAATAGAAGTTGAAGAATGACCTGTCCCAAAAGCGTCATACTCACTTTCAGCTATTTTAGGAAAACCACTGATACCTTTGTACTTACGGTTAGTGTGAAATATGTCTCTTCTGCCCGTAAGTATTTTATGACCGTAGGCCTGGTGACCAACATCCCAGATGATCTTGTCGTATGGAGTATTGAAAACATAGTGCAGGGCAACAGTCAGTTCAACAACTCCAAGACTGGCGCCAAAATGACCGGGATTGGAACTTATAACATCAATAATAAACTGACGGAGTTCTTCACTGACTTTGACCAGATCAACCAGTTCCAGTTTCTTAAGATCTGCCGGTGAAGATATTTTAAATAATAGATTATCTGTGTTATCCATTATTATAAATATTTAATGCAAATATAACAATAATAATACCCTGATGTTTATTCGGGCATAGCCCGGTTTTTCTTATTTTTGTTACGGAGATGGAAATTACTGAAATACGATATTGTACAGAGAAAGAATAATCTATTCAAAAACAATGATTATGAACAGGAAAATATTCCCGGCATTGTTGTTATTATCACTATTAATTTCGACAGTTTCGTGTGTGTCAGGACTGAAATTTAAGAGAGTACAGGATGAAAGCCGACATTTTATGGACGAGAGGGATACTTATAAAGCTGATAATATTACTCTTGAGATGGCTAATAAGGAATTAAAAGCCAGACTTGAAGAATTACAGAATGAATCAGATATTATTGAAGAAGAATTATCAGAAATAAGTAAGGAGCGGGATGAAGCCATTAATGAAAAGGCAGAGTTGTTATCAAGGTACAATGATCTTGAAAAAGCTCATGAAGAACTTATCAGGGGCAATGTTCAAGAGACTCAGAAACTGCTTGGAGAATTACAGGCTGCCAGAGCGGATCTGGAACAAAAGGAAAATATTCTACGTCAGCTTGAGGCTAATCTTGATTCTAAAAGAGCTGCGCTGGATGAACTTAATTATGAGCTGGAGGAAAGGAACAGAAGACTTATTGAGCTTGAAAAGATCCTCAATACTCAGAAGATGATAGCAGATGATCTGAAAAACAAAGTATCTGATGCGCTATTTAATTTTGAAAACAACGGACTTACTGTAAGTCAGAGAGATGGCAAGGTGTATGTGTCTCTTGAAGAGAAACTGCTTTTCCGCTCAGGCAGCTGGGAGATAGATGCCAACGGAAGGAATGCATTACGGCAACTGGCAGGCGTCCTGGAAAGAAATCCTGATATACAGGTTACAATTGAGGGCCATACTGATGATGTACCCTACAAACCAGGCAACAGCCAACTGGTGGACAACTGGGATCTGAGCGTAAAAAGGGCCACCACAGTAGTAAGGGTCCTTCTTGAGAATTCTGCAATTGATCCGAAACGTCTCACGGCTTCCGGTCGTGGAGAATTTTTTCCTGTTGATGAAAGAAATACTGCTGATGCCCGTCAGAGGAACAGAAGGACCGAGATAATATTGACTCCCGACCTGAGTGAATTGTACGATCTTATTAATAGATACTGAATACAATCGGCTAACGGTTATGTTTGAGAAATCTGATAGAACAATCAGGAGATTGTTTTATCAGAACGGGCATCTTTATTCGGAGAATTCTTTCAATCTGACTTTCATGTTTTGAAGAGCCTGGATAAGATTATCTTCAGGTTTAAGAAAATCCTGATCCATCCAGAAATCATAATCATAATCTGTAATTGTTTTTGAAAAGACAGAATGAACAGGAGCGAGTTCTTCTCTCTCAAATCTTTTTACATTATCCAGGCGTATATCTGTAACAGCCATTTCAAAAAATACATTGAACTGGCTATTGAAAAGACGTTTCTTTTTCTTTGATATAAAAACGAGATCACCTCTGACATGATTCAGGAAATATCTTTGGTTAATTTTTCTGTAGCTGACAGAATATCTGACTGATGACGGCCATGTTTCGAAACCTCGTGTAGGGCTGGCCACAAAAGAATTTTTCAGTTCATCAATATATTTCGGATGAATTTCAAAATCGGCACTAAGCAAAGCATAATCATCGGTATTGATATACATAGTCCCCCTGAAAAGAGGCAGATCAATGTATTCTTTTTGTTCAAAATCAATTACGTAAGCTGATTCTTCATCAAAAATAATGATGTCGCTTATTCTGTAAGTGTACATATCCATGTTTTCTTCAGAAAGGAACTCAAAGGTGTTTTTTATCCCATCAAGATCCAGACAGGTACTTAATCCTGCCTTAAGTCTGATAGCCAGAGTGTCACTGAGATTGATATTTTCTATTTTACGGCTTTTCCGGACTTTTATCTGGTCACTCTGAAAAACACTGTTGTAAGGGCTTTTGAAAATACTTATAACTGCTTCTGAATAAGTCTGTAAGTCCTTTTTCTTTTGTACTCCTTCACGATAGAAAGCTGTAAGCATTGCCGGTGAAGAACCGTAATTATCAGTAACAGATCCCATTGTCCTGATTAATATTTCCTGAGGAATCCGGACCCTGATGATAATTTCAGGAATTGGTATGAATTCCCTTTTGAGAGAAACAGTGAGTTCTCTTCCGGTAATCTGATTAACAGGATAATTATGGGAAATGAAGCCGAGATATGAGACAGAAAGAGTATCGTTTAAGTAATCTGATGTGATCCTGAGGTTGAATTGGCCATTTTTGTTTGAAACTGTTCCCCTGCCCCTGTCCTTTAAGAATACTGCAGCAGAGGGCAGAGGTTCTCCGGAATCTTCGTCAATAACTGTCCCCGAAACAAAATCCCTTCCTCCAGGTAACAGATTATCTGTTCTGTCGGTGGGTAGAGGTTTTGCAATGATAATATATTTATCTATAACCGAATAGGTAAGTAAATCGTCTTTAAGGATGCTGTCCAGTATGCTTTGTAACCGGATATTACTGAAAGTAAGGTCTGTAATTGTATTTGTATTAATAAGTCTGCTGTCATAAGTGAAGTTATAACCGCTTTGTCCGGTAATTATTTCCAGGGCATTGCTGATTTTCACCGGACCTTCACTGAAGGTAAAAAGAGAATCAAGAATTGTTTCCTGACCGCTCAGGACTGACCATTGGCTCAGTATAACGAATGAAACAATGGCTGAAATCTTTTTTATCATGGAGCCATTGAATGACAGCATTTTTACTAACAGTTATTTTTGTGTAAGATGGTAAACATCACCTTCTTTTGAATAACCAAGTATAAAACTAGCACAAATTAGGCGAATTATAGTATCGTGTGGCTGGTTATCTATTGTAGTAGCCCAGGGAAGATCCAGAATTTCCGGGTCATCAGCAACTATTTTCATATCATACACTCTTTCAAGATCCCGGAAAACAATATCAAGAGTCTGTCCGTCATATTTCAGCACTCCTTTATGATAGGCCAGGTAATTAGGATCATTATTAAACTTTTTTTCCGGCATTTCTGAACCAATAGTCCCAACATATCCCGAATCGAGTAAAATATTTTGTTTGCCGGAATTATCCGAAAGAATGACATGTCCCGTTTCAACAAATACCTCAACTTCAGCCTCCGGGTTATCTGTTATGACGTTGAAAGAAGTACCGAGAACTTTTATCCTGGCTTTTCCGGCATCCACTGTAAAAGGGTTACCGGTATCAGATGAAACCTCAAAAAACGCTTCTCCTTTAAGTTCCACATTCCTTTCTGCTTTGCCATAATCTGACCGGTAGGCAAGATATGTATTACGATTGAGAAAGACATTGCTTCCGTCCGGGAGGATTACTTCACGGTTTGTCTCATTGATACCTGTCGATATTACTGTTTTTTTATAGGGGAAACCGGTTTTTGCCATATATAATGTTACAATGCCAAGACTTACCAGGATAAGAGAAACAGCGGCAATTTTCATCATAATTCTTCCGGAAAAAAACACTTTTCGCTGATTGCGCACACTCTGATTACTTTCTTTATTCAATCGGGATACTACTTTCCTCCACGCATAATCAACATCAATTTCTTTATTCTCATCCATATTTTTAAGCTCTTTCCATTGTTTGTATGTATTGTATTTGTCTTCACTCAGAAATCTCTGAAAAAAGTCTGACGGTTGGTTATTTTCTTCCGACATGTGACGGGCCAGTTTTTCCCATTCACTACTGTTATATTTATCTTCGTTTGCCATTTTTTATAATCATTCTGCTAACTCCTTCCGGAATAATTTTAATGCTCTTACCATACTGGCTTCTACTGTCTTAATGGAAACAGACAGTTTTTGAGCTATTTCAGAGTACTTTAATCCTTCAAACCTGTTCATGCAAAAAATCATTCCGCATCTTTCAGGTAATTTTTCCAGTATTTTGATTATTCTTTGATTAAGCTCTTTGTATTGAACAATTTCCACAGGGTTTTGCGGGAGTTCATTTTGTTTCACCATCGCTTCCCTTTTATGTTTTTCAACTACCTTATTATGATCAATAAGGTGAAGGCAGCGGTTATATACCGATTTATAGAGGTATCCATTCAAAGAACTTTCAATATTTATTTTATTTCTGTCCACCCAGATCCTTACAAAAAGGTCCTGGACAATTTCTTCCGCATCATCATAGTCATTTAGCAGCTTGTTTGCATATTTAACCAGGGGAACATAGGAAGACCGGAAAAGTGACTCAAACTGAACTATATCTCCTTCCCTGATCCTCCTTATAATTTTATCTTCCCTGTTCATCCATCTTCTTAATTGGTCAGATCATCCCTGTCGCTGAATTTTAATTTTCTGCTTAATCTGCGGATTGCGGTTTCTATACTCTGATCGGGTTCTATTACATTATAATCTCCCCAGAATTCCGGGTCTATAAAATCACTGACTTTTTCTGAAAAAACATCAGAATATCTTAGTTTTTCCTTTCCTGCAAATTTAATTACTTCTTCGTCAGTGCGGTCAGTGATTGCAATTTCTGACATAGTGGTATAATAAGTATTAAACAGTTTTCTCTTCCAGTTAACTTTAAACTTTACTTCTGCCCTGGAATATGCAAAATACCATTTCCCGTCCTGTTCACGGTATTTTGTACGGTAAGTAACTTCTTCAGGAGTGACCTTCATACCTATAGGTCTTTTCCTTACAAATATTGAAGTAGCTGCTTCTATGTCTGAAAGATTAAGACCAAATTCAGCTTCTGTAACAGCTCCTGATTCAAGTTCAATATACAGCTTTCCCTGGAATAAGGGTATTTCGACACCCGGTTTTTGAACAAAACTTATTTCATAATGAGTTTTATTATCTATCTCAATAACACCTGTCATTGAGTAATCATAATATTTCATTGCATCAATGGTAAGAATAAGTTCTGTATTTTTAACAATATCAAGGTCAATATTGTTGTTTATGCCTCCCTGAAGTTTAAACAGTACTGTATCCATTCGTTCCACATCTGTACTTTTACGGCCCTTATACAAGCGGGCAGCATCAAACCTCAAATCGTTGGCATACGGTGCTTTGAAGATTTCCACAGCAGCTTCTCCAATTGATACATATGACCTGTTTTTACGTATTGTCTCCCGGTAAAAAGCTGTCATCAGATTAGGTACTGACTCGTAATTTCTTCCAATGCTGTAAATAGCATTTTCGACAATACCTTCGGGATCAATGGGCCTGATTACAATTTCCTGAATAGGGATAGGTGCTGATTCCATTTCAATAGTGTTTTTTTGCCCTCTCTGGATCATTGAACTGATAGGGATAACTACATTTTTATATCCCAGATAACTCACCTCAAGATTGTTTGAGACTAATTCAGTACCAATTTTGAGTGTAAATTCACCATCAATATTGGTTACAACTGCCACATTTGACTCAGAAACTGCAACTGTGGCAAATACCAGAGCCTTACCCGACTCTGAGTCAATAACTTTCCCATGGATGTTAATAATTTCCTGGGTACTGATTTTTTCATTTTTTTCTGGTTTTGCTGCTTCACTTAAGTGAAAGGGGGAAAACAGTATTAGCAGTAACATCAGAATAATAGATCTTTTTTTTGATTTCATGGCTGAATAATTATTTAGTGTTAGTCAACTGTTAAAAAATTATCTGTATCTGTTTATATGACCTTTCAGAGATAAAAAACCCTATCAGATTATGAGATAATATTGTTATCTTACTATGATTAATATTAATCAGGTAGAGAGGAAACATTCCACTTTTCCGGCTGTGTAAATAGCGGGATTATTGTCTGGTCAGAACTGTCTGGAAATGTGTGGCTATCCTTGTTTATGTTATGTTTGATACGCAAATGATTAATCCGATAATCAGAACAGTCAATTTGCTCACGATGGGATATTCCTTTATTGCAAATTCTGTTACCGGGCAAACAACTGCTTATGGGATGCCTGTTTCCGCCAGTATTGAATTGACAAATTACTGTAATCTGAGATGTCCGGAATGTTTATCAGGTTTGGGACTTATGACGAGGGACAAAGGATTCATGGAAATCAATCTTTTTGAAAAGATAATAGGGGAACTAAGTCCGTATATATATAACCTCAATCTATATTTTCAGGGAGAGCCGATGCTTCATCCGCAATTCTTTTCATTCCTCAGGGTAAGCAGAAATGTTAAAACCACTGTTGCCACGAACGGTCATTTTTTGTCGGAAGAAAATGCTCAAAGGCTCGTTATATCGGGGCTTAATACATTGATTGTATCTTTGGATGGAATGGATCGGCAGACTTATGCTTCATACAGGGTAAATGGAAATTTTGATCAGGTAATGACAGGAATAAGGAATGTTTCAGCAGCAAAGAAAAAGAATGCTTCAAAAATGGAACTTATAATACAATTTCTTGTAAACAGGGATAATGAAATTCAGATACCTGAGATACGCCGTTTTGCGAAGGGAATAGATGCCAGACTCAAATTAAAATCAATGCAGATAATAAATAACTCATCTTATGAGAGATGGCTTCCTGAGCAGGAAAAGTTCAGACGCTATGAATCAGTTGAAGGGAAGTGGGTTATTAAGAGCAGTCTGCCTGACAGATGTCCCAGATTATGGTTCAATCCGGTAATAACATGGGATGGGAAGGTTGTTCCCTGCTGTTTCGATAAGGATGCAGGTCATATAATGGGGGATCTTAAGGAAGATACTTTCAGGGAAATATGGAACGGCCCCAGATACAGACTATTCCGAAAGCGTATAAGGTCGGGAAGACAATTGATTGATATTTGCAGAAACTGTACATCAGGATTAAGGGGAGTAGTATCCTGATGGTGGTTTGCTACTAAACAGTCATAACATCTTTTTCTTTCAGGGCTACTATCTTATCCACCAGGGCGTTAAATTCATTGGTCATTTCCTGAACATTATCCGCAGCAATTTTTTCAATATCCTCAGGAAGCCCGTTTTTTAGAAGCTGTTTCAGCTCGTCGTTAGCCCATTTTCTTGAGTTACGGATACTGATCCTGGCTGTTTCACCCTCATTTTTAACCTGTTTGACAAGCTGGTGTCTTCTTTCTTCTGTAAGAGGAGGGATGCTTATGCGAATCACTTCTCCGTTATTCATTGGTGTAAGCCCAATGTTAGCCGCCATAATAGCTTTTTCAATGATCCCGAGCAGATTCTTTTCCCAGGGTTGTATAAGGATCGTCTTTGCATCCGGAGTGTTTATGTTGGAGACCTGAGAGAGGGATGAGTTAACTCCGTAATAATCAACAGTAATCCCGTCAAGCAGTACAGGTGTTGCTCTTCCGGCACGGAGTCTGGCGAGTTCATGTTCCAGGTGGTCAATAGCTTTCTGCATTCTGTCCCTGGTTTCTTCCGTAATAAGTTCTACATCTTCGTTCATAATATGGAGCTGGCTTGAATTGATATATAAATTATAGTCTGTTCCTTATGGGAAAAACAAAAATAATAAAATAGCAGAAATAGCAATTTCTTAATTATAAATAAGTGTCCCGGTTATTGTTCCGTTGATCACTTTTATCAGGTTCCCCTTTTTATTCATATCAAATACTATGATCTGCATATTATTATCCCGGCACATTGTAAAAGCAGTGGAATCCATCACTTTTAGTTGTTGGTTTATAACTTCTCCGAAGGTTATTTTATCAAATTTATTTGCAGAAGGATCTTTCTCAGGGTCGGCCGAGTAAACACCGTCAACTCTGGTTCCTTTAAGCAGGACATCGGCTTTTATTTCCACGGCACGAAGAGCGGCTGCCGTATCAGTTGTAAAAAAAGGATTCCCTGTTCCCCCTGCCAGCAGGCATATAGATCCGGTTTTCAGTTCCTGTAATACTTTATCTCTGTCGTACAGTTCTCCGACAGGTTCCATTCTTATTGAAGTATAAACTCTGGCTTTTCCTCCGTTAAAACGTATAGCACTTTCCAGAGCCAGACTATTAATTACTGTGGCCAGCATACCCATCTGATCTCCCTTGATCCTTTCAACTCCCGATTCGATACCGCTTAGACCACGGAAGATGTTTCCTCCTCCTATAACAACAGCTACCTCACATCCTTTTTCTGCTATATCAACTATTTGTCTGGAATATTCTTTCAGGACATTTTCGTCAATACTCTGGTCCCCTCTGCCGGCCAATGATTCTCCACTGAGTTTTAAAAGTATTCTTGAATATTTCATTCGGTTTTTAATTTTGCTGTAAAGATATGATTTTTGACAAAAGCAAGGATCTTCTGCTTATTACTTGTACCTGTCTTTCCGGCCTCAATATAAAATAAAAGAGGGGTCCTTTCAGGACACCCTCTAAAGATATTGAATTTATGAACAAGTGTTTCTAGAGATTGAGTGTAAATCTCCTGAAACCCGTTACAGAAAGATCTTTATCTACTGATTTGAGATACTGACTGATTGACTGTTTTGTATCTTTGATAAATTCCTGGTTCATAAGTGTACTTTCCCTGAAAAATTTGCCAAGTTTTCCCTGTGCAATCTTCTCAAGCATATTTTCTGGTTTTCCTTCACGTCTGGCCTGTTCTTTACCTATTTCAAGTTCCTGCTCAATTACAGACGGAGGAACATCATCCTTGTCCACAGCAACAGGGTTCATGGCAGCTACCTGCATAGCGATATCCTTATATACCTGTATGTCCAGACCACCTTTGTTAAACCCTACAAGTGTGGCAAGTTTGTTCCCGGGATGAATATATGGCTGAACATATTCAGCTTCAATCTTTTCATAATAAGAGAGTTCGAGTTTTTCACCTATAATTCCCATATATTCAACGACCTTTTCATCTATTCTGCCTCCATCCATAGGAAGTGCTTTAAGATCTTCCAGGTTACCCGGATTGTTTGTCAGAGCAAGATCAACTATCTTATTTGCAAGACTAACAAAATCATCATTCTTGGCAACGAAATCTGTTTCGCTGTTAAGAACAATCATTACTCCGAGTTTTCCGTCGGATGATACTTTGGATAGAACTACTCCTTCAGTAGCTTCTCTGTCAGCTCGCTTATTGGCCACAGCCTGACCTTTTTTACGTATAATTTCTATTGCCTTGTCGAAATTACCATCAGCTTCTTCAAGTGCTTTTTTACAATCCATCATACCCGCCAGGGTAGTTCTTCTTAATTTGGCAACATCTGCAGCAGTTATTCCGGCCATTTGTATTTTATTTTTTCTGATTATTATTTAAAAACCAATTACTTATACAAGATGATTCATAACTATTCATCATCCTCTTCATCTTCTGTTTCCGCTAAGGTCTTCCTCTTTTTAGCTGTGTCATCATCCTTATCGTCAGAATCTTCTTCAATATTTTCTTCCTCTTCATCTTCATCCGTTATATCTTCTGATGATGCCATGACTTTTTTACCGGTATTTTCTTTTCGTCCTGATCTTTTATCTTTTGAATCAGAATCCTTATCCTTTTCTATCTTTCTTTCATTCAGCCCTTCGTCTATTGCCTTACAGAGTATATCTACAATAAGGGATATTGATTTTGACGCATCATCGTTGGCAGGTATTGGGAAGTCAATATTGCCGGGATCAGAATTGGTATCGACCATTGCAAAAACGGGGATGCCAAGTCTTTTTGCTTCCCTTACTGCTATATGTTCTTTACATACGTCTACTACAAAAAGTGCAGATGGCAGCCGTGTAAGATCCATAATACTTCCCAGGTTTTTTTCAAGCTTTGCCCTTTGGCGTGTTACCTGAAGTTTTTCACGTTTGGAAAGATTGTCAAAGGTGCCGTCAGTAGCCATCTTGTCAATTGATCCCATTTTCTTAACAGCTTTCCTGATAGTCGGGAAATTGGTAAGCATACCTCCTGGCCAACGTTCGGTTACATAGGGCATATTGATATTTCTGACTTTTTCCGAAACAATCTCTTTGGCTTGTTTTTTTGTGGCTACAAAAAGAATTTTTTTCCCTGATCTTGCCATATGCTTCATTGCTGAAGCAGCTTCATCAAGCTTGTCTATGGTCTTTTCAAGGTCGATAATGTGAATCCCGTTACGCTCCATAAAAATATAAGGAGCCATTGCAGGGTTCCATTTTCTTTTTAGGTGTCCGAAGTGAACACCGGCATCAAGTAATTCTTTGAAATTTGTTCTGGGCATTTTAATATAATTAAGTTTACATTCTGTTTTGTCAATTACAAAGTAGTCCCTTGTATGGGGAGTCTTTGTAATTTAGATACTAAACCTGCATCTCGTTCAGGAGTAAAGGATATCTATCGTTTACTGAACTGGAACCGCTTTCTGGCTTTTGGCCGGCCCGGTTTTTTCCTTTCAACAACGCGGGAATCACGGGTAAGAAATCCTTTTTCTTTCAGTTGCTTTTTGTTTTCCCCGTCAAGAGAAACGAGAGCTCTGCTGATACCAAGACGAACAGCTTCTGCCTGACCTCTTACACCCCCTCCTTCAAGATTCACGACAATATCGTAACGGTCAGTTGCATCTAATTGATGCAGAGGCTGAGTAACAACATACTTCAGGATATCACTTCCGAAATAATCATTATAATCCTTTCCGTTGACAGTTATTTTTCCTTTGCCATCCATTAAATACACTCTTGCAACAGCCGCTTTTCTTCTTCCTATAGCATTGATTGCTTCCATATATGTTTCGTGATTTTAAAGTTCTATTTTTCGGGGTTTCTGAGCTTCATGGGGATGGGATGACCCGGTGTAAACATGAAGATTACGGAAAAGAGCACTTCCAAGACGATTTTTCGGAAGCATACCTTTTACAGCATGTTCGATTAATCTTTCAGGATGCTCTCTTAACATTTTTTCAGCACTGGTAAATCTCTGTCCTCCAGGATAACCGGTGTGCCTGACATATTGTTTGCCCGACCATTTATCTCCGGTCAGAACCACTTTCTCAGCATTTATTACAACCACATTGTCCCCACAATCAACATGAGGAGTGAAATTAGTCTTGTGTTTCCCTCTTAACGTATTGGCAATCAGTGATGAGAGACGTCCAAGGACAGCCCCTTCCGCGTCAATCATAACCCATTCCTTGTTAACAGTTGCCTTATTCGCTGATATGGTCTTATAACTTAAGGTGTCCACTGTTCTTAATTTTTATATTGATATTCTTATCTTTAATCCGTATTAAGCTCCGATTTCGGGTTTGCAAAAATACAATAAATTATTAAAAAAAAGAATATTGAACAGAAATTCTATGGACATACAAAACTAAAATGTTTTTGTTTTCCGTTACTGAAAATGATAAATGATAACAAATGTGTGAAGACAGAATATTTCTGAAGAGAGCTATCGATATTGCAAGGGCGGGTATTGTGAAAGGTAACGGGCCTTTTGGAGCAGTGATAGTAAAGGATAATAAAATTATTGCCGAAGCTCAAAACAGTGTTATCCTTTCGCATGATCCTACTGCTCATGCCGAAATAAGCGTTATAAGAAAAACTGCTGCAATACTTGAAACACATGATCTTTCAGATTGTGTTTTATATTCTTCCTGTGAACCGTGTCCAATGTGTCTGGGTGCTATATACTGGTCGGGAATAAAAAAGATCGTATATGCCTCCTGCCGTTCTGATGCTGAAAATGCAGGATTCAGAGATAGTATCATATATGATGAAATGAATCTCGACCCTGCTGACAGACGACTTGAGTTTATCCGGCTGACAGGTATGGGTGAAGAAAAAGTATTTGAGAGATGGAAAGAATATGAATCAAAGATATCTTATTGACAGAACCCCAGGATCCCGTCTCCCACCTGATTTTTTTAGAAGAGATGTTCTTCTGGTCGCACCGGAGCTTTTGGGTAAAATACTTGTTGTAAGATCATCGGCAGAAATGCCGGAACGTTTTATGATCAATGAAACAGAAGCTTACAGGGGAGCAGAAGACAAAGCCTGTCATGCCAGCAAAGGCAGGACCGAAAGGACTGATGTGATGTTCCGGACAGGCGGGAAAATATATGTATATCTGATTTATGGTATTCACTGGATGCTGAATTTTGTAACCGGACCGGAGAATGAGCCTCAGGCTGTGTTAATAAGAGGTATCGAGGGATATGATGGGCCGGGCCGGGTTTCAAAAGTACTGGGTATCAATAAATCATTTTATGGCGAGGACCTGAATGTCTCAGAACGTATCTGGATAGAGGATAATGGTGATAAGGTATCAGTAAAGACAGGTAAAAGAATCGGTATTGATTATGCAGGAGAAAAATGGGTAAATAAACCATGGAGATTCTTCCTTTAATAAGGGCCGGAATGATAAAAGAGATAAAAAGGTACTCTGTTTTGTTATAGATAATCTTTGTTACCTGCAGTTGGGTATTATCATTTAAAATGGTGTTAAAGTCACACAAGCCGGACTTCAGTTCCCGATTTTTTACGTTCTTTGTTTTTTCAAATAACAGTAACTCTTCTTAATATGGATTCAGTTTTAAATATCTACCGTCGCTGGAATAATATCACGGGCTGGTTTATGTTTGTTTTCTCTGCAGTTGTTTATTTGTTGACTGTTGAGCCAACAATTAGTTTTTGGGATTGCGGTGAATTCATTCTGTCAGCAAACAGATTACAGGTAGGCCATCCTCCGGGAGCCCCACTGTTTCTGATGATTGGAAGGATAGCCACACTCTTTGCCGGGGGAGAAGGGGCAAAAGTGGCATTGACAATGAATATCCTTTCAGGTATATGCAGTGCTTTTGCAATTATGTTCCTTTTCTGGACAATAACCCATCTCGTAAGAAGAGTATTCACAAACAAAACTCCTCTTGAGACCGGTCATATACCTGCAATAATAGGGAGCGGTCTTATTGGAGCAATGGCCTATGCCTTTTCAGATACTTTCTGGTTTTCAGCTGTTGAAGGAGAGTTATATGCTCTGTCATCTCTTATTCTTGGTCTTGTTTTTTGGGCAATGTTAAAGTGGGAGGAAGAAGCAGACCAACCAAACTCGGGCCGGTGGATAGTTCTTATTGCATATATTATGGGGCTGGGACTGGGTGTTCACAGGCTTAATCTTCTTGTACTGCCTGTACTCGTCTTTGTTTATTATTTCAAAAAATATGAGATTACAACCAAAGGGATCGTCAAAGCTATTCTGCTGGCTGTGTTCATGATGTGGTTAATGGTGTTTGTGCTTATTCCGGGTGTGCCCAAAGCAGCCGGATGGTTTGAATTGTTGTTCGTCAATGTGTTTGGTTTGCCATATAATACGGGGCTGTTGGTTTTTATTCTCACTGTTGTGGTATTGCTGGTTATGGGTATACGGTATTCTCTGAAAAGCAAAAAAGTAATACTCAATTATATTATTACCTGCCTCACTGTTATTATGATAGGACATTCATCCTATGCCATGATAATGATCAGATCATCAGCCAGACCCCCTATGAACCAGAATAATCCTTCCGATATATTTTCTCTTGCCTACTATATTAACATGGTTCAATATGGCAGTTCACCAAAAATGCATGGGATATATTACAGTGCCCCGGCAGTTGAAATGTACAGAAAGCTTGCAGGATATAACAAAGCAGACGGGAAATACAAACCTTATTACAGACCAGAATATAAGTATGACAGCAGATTTGAGACAATTTTCCCGAGAATGTACAGTCCTGATCCTAATCATGAAGATGATTACCTTTACTGGGGAAAAGTAAGAGGAAGAAGATATACAGTAAATACAGGAGCAGGAAGAGAAACGATAACATGTCCTACATTCGGGGAAAACCTGAGATATTTCTTCAGGTACCAGACAGGATTTATGTATCTGAGATACTTCATGTGGAATTTTGTGGGGAGGCAGAATGACATTCAGGGGAATGGAAATAATATACACGGAAACTGGATAAGCGGAATAAATTTCATAGATAATGCCAGACTTGGCCCACAGGATGAACTCCCTTCTGATCTCAGGAATAATCCGGGAAAGAATACATACTATTTTCTGCCACTGCTTATTGGTATAGCCGGATTATTGTGGCAGTATAGAAGAGACAAAAACGGGATGGTGCTTGTCCTTTCATTTTTCTTAATGACAGGTTTTGCTATTATTGTTTATCTGAATCAGTATCCTGATCAACCCAGAGAGAGGGATTATGCCTATGCCGGTTCTTTTTATGCTTTTGCCATCTGGATAGGAATGGGTTTTATGTATCTGTATGAAGTGTTCAGGAAATATATGAACCGAAAGGTATCGGCAATGCTCACTTTTATTCTTCTTTTTGTTTCGGGACCACTGTTAATGGCCACTCAGAACTGGGATGACCATGATCGTTCCGGACGCTATACTGCGCGCGATATTGGGGCAAATTACCTGGAATCATGTGCTCCGAACAGCATTTTGTTTACTTATGGAGACAATGATTCTTTTCCTGTATGGTGTGTGCAGGATGTTGAACAGGTAAGAACGGATGTAAGGGTAGCAAATCTGAGTTATATACAGGCAGGATGGTATATAGATATGATGAGGCAAAAAGCTTTTGATTCTGATCCTCTGCCTTTTTCACTGCCTTCCGAAAAATATATTGAGGGAGTACGTACCCAGTTACCTGTTGAAGAATCAGGCAGAAGTGTCAGTCTGAAAGATCTGGTACAGTTTGCAGGTCAGGATGACAGAAAATTCATGCGATCTTTTGGTGGAGAATACCTGAATTATATTCCGACAAATAAATTTCTGATAGATGTCGATACCGCCCTTGTCCTTTCCAACGGGACTGTAAAGGACTACTTTAAAGATATGATCATGTCTCCAATGATATGGGAATATACTGACGATTATGCATTCAAGGGAGATCTGGCCATAATGGATCTTATTTCTACCAATGAATGGGAGAGACCTGTTTACATATCATCCACTGTACCCTCAAGTCAGTACAAAGGTCTGGAAAAATTCTTTATCCAGGAGGGAATGGCTTACAGAATAGCACCTGTTAGTATTGATCGCCAGGATCGTAGCGAGTTTGGAATAATCGACCCTTACGTAATGTATGATAATGTAATGAATAAGTTCAGATTTGGCAATGCAGATGATCCCTCTGTTTATCTGGATGATAATAACCGGAGAATGTTGAGTAATTATAAGAGGATATACGCAAATCTGGGAAAGGAGTTTCTGGCTCTTGGAGACACTCTGAAAGCCCTGGAACTGGTTCAGAAAGGGAGAGAAATAGTGCCTGTGGAGAAAATTCCCGAAGATTATTATTCAGTGGGTTTTGCGGAGATACTTATCAGGGCAGGTAAAAAAGATGAAGGCGAAAAACTCATCGAAGAAATACTTAATTATGCAAAAGAATATCTCAATTATGCTGTTTCTCTCGGACCGGAAGAAAGATTCGGACTGGAGTTATCCAATGGGATCAATATGCAATCATTGCTGGATATTTATAATATGTCACTGAATCATGAGATGGATTCCCTGACAACAGTGCTGGAACCAATGATAAGTACTTATTATGGGAGATTATATAACACCAATTAGCTATATATGAGGCTTTTCAGGCCACCTCTGCTTTCGTTGTTATGCTTTCGTGAGGCCATTTTCAGGATTAAAACATCCAGGAAGATACTTTTTCTGACCTTTGATGACGGCCCTGATCCGGAATCAACTCCTGTAATACTGGACATCCTTGATAAAATGCACGTGAAATCTGTATTCTTCTGCAATGGTAATGTTGCAGAAAAATATCCGGAGCTGATAGAAAAAATACAGCAAAAGGGTCATATGACAGGGAACCATGGATATTGCCATCTTAATGGATGGAAAACAGCTTATAAGGATTACCTGCTTAATGCAGAGAAGGCTGATGACACTACTTCAGCCAAATTGTTCCGCCCGCCTTACGGCAAAATAACTTATCGCCAGTATAGGGATCTTAAAAAAAGATATAAAATAATTTTCTGGGATTTAATGGCCTATGATTTTGACAGATTTTTCGGACCCGACAGATCAGAAGAGGTATTGAAAAAAAAGATTCGTCCGGGATCAATTATAGTCCTTCATGATAGCCAGCGGTCAAACTGCAAAGCCTATCTTGAGGAATTCATCAGAGATTCATTAGACAGAGGTTATATCTTTAATCTACTTGAAAAATAAACAGTTATAATGATTGACCGGAGAATGAGTCCTTTTTTTCGATTGTAATATACGCGGTATATGGTTCTTTTATAAGGGGTTTTATATTTCCGATTGAAGTGTTATTTTTGAAGAAGTATTTAAAAAAGGGTAAATGAATATTCTAATTCTCGGATCAGGAGGCAGAGAACATGCTCTGGCATGGAAACTGGCACAAAGCAAAAAGGTTAGCAGAGTATTTATCGGTCCGGGAAATGCAGGTACTTCATTTACCGGTACAAATATTTCTCTCAATCCCGAAAATTTCATGGAGGTAAAACGTGCTGTACTTGATCATGACATAGGGATGGTTGTTGTGGGACCTGAAGCTCCTCTGGTTGCAGGCATTCATGATTATTTTCTTGAAGATGATTACCTCAGAAATATACCGCTTATAGGTCCGGACAGATGTGGAGCACGACTGGAAGGTAGCAAGGAGTTTGCAAAGGGTTTTTTAAAAAGGAATAATATTCCTACAGCAGCATACCGTAGCTTTGACCTGTCGAATGTGAAAGAAGTAGGTCCTTTTCTTAAAGAGCTGGATCCTCCATACGTCATTAAGGCGGATGGCCTCGCAGCAGGCAAAGGTGTTGTGATATTAAATGATATTGAGGAAGCTGAGAAGGAAGTCTTGGCCATGCTTGAAGGAAAATTCGGAAAAGCTGGTTCAAAAGTAATTGTTGAACAGTTTCTTAAGGGTATAGAGTTATCGGTTTTTATTATTACTGACGGACACTCATATAAACTTCTGCCCGAAGCAAAGGATTACAAAAGAGCCGGAATGGGAGATACCGGATTGAATACCGGAGGAATGGGAGCTGTGTCCCCTGTGCCGTTTGCCGATGAGTCTTTTATGTTAAAAGTGAAGGAAAAGATTATTGATCCTACCATAAAGGGACTGATAAATGAGGGGATAGTATATAAAGGGTTTATTTTTTTCGGATTGATCAATGTTGAAGGAGATCCGTTCGTAATTGAATATAATGCACGTCTTGGTGATCCCGAATCAGAAGTTGTCATTCCCAGGATCAAATCTGATCTGTTTGATTTACTTGAAGGTGTTGCTGAAGGAAATCTGCAGGAAAGATATCTTGAGGTGTATGATGATTACGTAACTGCAATCATGCTGGTATCGGGAGGTTATCCAGGCACTTACAAAAAAGGGAAAGTGATCAGGGGCCTGGATAAAGTAAATAATTCGGTTGTATTTCATGCCGGGACAATGATTTCGGGAGATGAAGTTCTGACTTCAGGAGGACGTGTTATTGCTGTAAGCTCAAGGGGAAAAACAATGAAGGAAGCTTTGGCAGAATCATACCACAACGCCGGCTTAATATCATTCGAGAATATCTATTACAGAACAGACATAGGCTTTGACCTGTAGAAATAATGCTTTTAAAAATATTCAAAGGGACAGGTCTGGGAGTGATCTTCCTTATTCTTTTAACTCTCGGATTATTGTGGATAAGTGCTTTCCTGCATCCTCAACAGGTGTCCCTGCCGGTTTATGAGGCAAAACCGATGCCACTATATGCTCTTATGAGGCAAATAATTGGTCTGAAACCTTTAGGCAGTTTACTTTCCACTCTTGTATTACTGGGATTGATGCTTTTTCTTATCTCTAATTTCAATACGACAATATTTTTCATAAATGAAAGAACATTTCTTCCTGTGCTCTTTTATGTTCTTTTATCTGCAGTATTTCCTCAAAACCAGACAATTAATCCCGCCCTGCCTGCTGCTGTTTTCATGATACTTGCATTACTCAGAATAATGGATGCATACAGGAAACAGGGTATAGCATACAATTTTTTTGATGCAGGTATTTTTATAGGTATAGGTAGTCTTTTTTATGCAAATCTTATATGGTTCGGGATTGTAATATTTGCGGGTATTGTATTGCTACGAACTGTCAATATAAAAGAAATTGCTGTTTCACTCCTCGGATTGCTTACACCTTATGTTATTATTATCGGATTCTTTTATGTAACTGACAGGAATATAGGAATGTTTCTGTCAGACATTAATGAGAATATATTTGGAAATACACACTCTTTTTTATTTGACAGATATACTGTGCTTGTCCTGATCTATATTGCTCTTATGCTATTGATCAGTATAACATTCCTTTTTTCCCGGCTTAATATTAAAAAGATTAAATCCAGAAAAACATTTTATCTGTTATTATGGGTTTTCGCTGTTTCTCTGTTGCTTTACTTCTTTATACCAGCTGTCTCTGTCGAGATGATGTGGATAGCAGGTATTCCTGCTTCATATTTTCTGGCTCACTATTTTGTGTTTTTAAAACAGAAAATATTACCTGAAATATTTTTCACAGTATTCTGTTTACTGATATTATTATTGCAGGTTCTGATTATATTTTAAAGAATTCTCATCTTACCATAAAAACAACACCTACTCCGGATCCCTGTTTGGCTCCGTCAAAATCAAAATTAAGTGTGTAGATGCCACTTTTATTACATATAAAATCTATAAAAGGATAAATTTTACCGTTTTTTTTGTCGAATGAAGAAAGGATCTCTTTATTTGCAGCATCTTTTATTGTAAGAATAAGCTGGCCTTGTGATTCGTCGGAATTACACAATGAAAATCTGTATTTGGTGTTTTTCCATAGTGACATCTGGGCCTTGTATCTCATATCAGCGGAAGGGGAGCCCTGTGCAAGCTGTATCCTGAAGTCTTTCAGATATCTTGTGTCAGGACCGGCATTCATGACGCAATTACTTACCAAAGGGTCAGTTGATTGAGCCTGGGAGAAAATCCCCGCAAGAAGGAACACTAATAGTAGGAAATATTTATTCATGTGTAAATAATTTTATTCAGGGTCGCAATAATATGTAATGTAAGACAGGATAAAACATATGTCAGATAATAATGTTGTCGTTGCCGGTGCATACATGGATTAAAGCATTTTATTTATTTACTATCAATTTATTACGGATCTGTTCTGTAATGTCAATTATTTCCTTTAGTTGTTCATCCGTCATTTCAACCTTACTGGTCTCAGTCTGTGTAACTACAAGTCCTCCATCTTTCTCAACACTAATGGGTTCTCCAAGTGTATAGCTGATCCTGACATCCCTGTATTTCTCTTTTATTATCTGAAGAGAGCTACATAATTCACTATATTCCGGATCAATTTTACAATAAGGATTTGCCAGCATAATAAGATCATTCAGAATTATTTTCTGTTCTCCTATCCTGTCTTTCAGAACAGGATCAGGGTATTCTTTTACAACTTGTGTTGCAAGGTATTGTCCTTCTATCCACACTCCAATGATCATAAGAGCTGAAAGCTGACCGCGGGAATTATCACGCAGATATTCATCAATTTGTGTATATGAATCAATAGAAAGGAATAGCAGGGAATCAAGATCCGAACGGTTCAGAGATAGTCTTTTGATAGTTTCAAAATCAAAGAACTGTCCTACGTTGATGCCTTCTGCAAGTTTTTTAATAGACGACAGGATATCAATTGAGGAAGCTGTTTGTTCATACATATTGAGATATCCCAGATCTGCACCCAGAATACCGAGAGAGATTGCTTTATCAAAAGCAGTTTCCTGTTTGTTGGCATCAATTGATGATGCAAGATAATCAGCAGAGAAGGGAACTTCCATCATCTGGAGAAGGTTGGCAATTTCAACAGGAGAAGATATGTTTTTCGAAATCTCCTCTATAGCTTCGGCACTTAACTTTTCAGATTCTTCCAGAGGGACAGAATCTGCTTCGGGGAAAATAAATTGTGTTGTTTTGTCAGATGAATTTCTACAAGAAAAACAAACAGATAGAACAGCGAATAGAATAATTGCAACTTTTCCTTTCATCAGGATATTACTATAATATTATTACAAAAGTATAAAATTACGTTTTAATCGGTTAATCAATAAGCTCCGTAATTTAGATTTTTCAATCAGGTTTATAAATTTTGCAAGTAATTCATAATACAATATTATATAAAGAACTACTGTACTGAATAAAACCAGCAGTATATTAAACGTGAAAGTATCTGTTTTTGTTCCGCAAAATATCTTGTTGGGAGCAAAAAAATGGGTACGGAAACCCGGGAAAACACTTTTATAAGGGTCAAGATACACAGGATCAGTATTCTGAACGATATTGTTTTCATATACAAGAATTTTATTCCTTTCGTAATATTTAGTTACAATTTCTTCCAGTTTATAGTTGTAATAATTATCACGGAGCCTGTCCAGTTTTTCGCTGTTCAGTACATAGAATCTGTCTTTAATATCACTTGCCTGATTGGCGATTTCAGTAAATCTTTTGTCTGTGAAGTCAAGATAATTGTATAAGGAATCTGCAACAAAATAATTAAACGACCCGGGATTAAGGTGGTCTAAATATCCGAATGGAGGCAACCCATATATCTCATTTATTTTTTTCAGCTCATTATGAAGAAGTTGAAGTTTACTATAATGGCTGGCTGATGATTTATTGTTGTTATCGGGAGTCATTTTTGACAGAGCCCTGTGTTCATTGACTGATATATTGACAGCTTTCTTTAATTCAGGGATACGGTATACTTTATTAAAATCAGCTCCGCTGATCTTTTTCTGAAGGGAGTAATAGGTGTCATTCTTTTGTGAATAATCTACCTGGCTGTAGAGATTATCCTTGAACTGTGAAACCATAAGGGCCTCATATGTCCATCTTGTTGGTATAAGTTCGGCGATCAGGGGAACCTTATCAACACTGCTGATCTTTCGGTTCAGCTTGTCAAAAGAGAACATTGCACCACTGAGAACCATCATTGGGATTATTATCAGGGGTATTACAATATAAATTGTGATTGCTGAATTAAGAGAGGATGATATAATCAAGCCAGTCATATTGGCGCAGAAAGCTGTTGCAAATAGAGCCAGCCAATAATGAAAAAACAAGCCTTTTATTCCCAGTATGGGATTTGCAATCACAAGGAATAAGGTACACTGTAGAGCTGATATAATTATCAGTACGGTAATCTTTGCAGTGAGATAACTGCTTCGGCTTAGGTTCAGAAAATGTTCTCTTTTCAGTATTTTCCTGTCACGGAAAATTTCTTCTGCACTCAGGGTCAGTCCCAGGAATAAAGCTACAATGAGACTCATGAAGATGTATATGGGGATATTCTCGTTTTCAGCAAAAATATACCTATCAGAATCAGGGTCAGCAATATACCTGATAATGAAAGAAAGAATAAAACCGAGGACAGGAGCTTCCAGGAGAGTAAGGCTTACATACTGAACATTTGCCATTTTACTCTTAATATCTCTTTTAAGATAAATCAGATACTGTTTCCATAATCCTGGTCTGCTAAGATTTGTGTGTGGGGCTTTTTTTATTTCACTGATTTTTTCAGGAGGATGGGTTTTACCATAAATATCTGCCCATTCCTTTGGTTTTACTTTTCTTCTTTCTGTGTAATTTCCGAACTCATCAACGACATGTGTTTCTAAAATATTAAATATGATCTCTGTGTTGACATTTCCGCAAACAGGGCATTCTCCTTGTCCGGCATTTATCTGTGCATCGAGTGTTTTGAAGTAAATAACTGCATCAACCGGGTTCCCATAATAAACCATATACCCTTCCTGATCGAGGATGAGTATTTTATCAAACATTTTAAATATTTCAGAAGAAGGTTGATGGATTACAGTAATAACGAGTTTCCCTTTCAATGTCAGATCCCTGAGGAGATCCATGATTGTTTCAGAATCTTTCGATGATAGACCTGAGGTGGGTTCATCAAGGAAGAGTACAGATGGTTCCCTGATTAGTTCAAGTGCTATATTGAGTCTTTTTCTCTGGCCTCCGCTCAGGATTTTATTGAACGGATCTCCAACTTTAAAATCTTTCTTATCCAGTAAGCCCAGATTTAGCAGTGTGTCTTCTACAATAGAAGTTATTTCCTCTGAAGATTTGTTGTTAAAACATTGGCAAGAAGCAAAATAAAGGTTTTCAAATACAGTCAGATCTTCGATCAGCAAATCGTCCTGGGCAACAAAGCCAATTACTCCTTCTAGTTCTTTACTGTTGTTATTAATATCGAATCCGTTTATTCTGACTGACCCACCGGCAGGTTTATAAATGCCACTTAGCAGATTGAGAAGTGTCGTTTTTCCGCTGCCGCTACCTCCAAGTATCCCCATCAGTCTTCCTTCCCCGATGGAAAAATTAATGTTATTAATGGCACGATGCTCTTCACTGAAATTGTAAGAAAGATTTTCAGCAACAAAAGAGAGCTTATGGATAATAAGATCGGACATGTACCTGGAACTGATGTCACTGTAATAAATGACATTGCCCTGGCCTGACCTGATTGATGCTCCTTTGGCAAAAGGATAAACCTGTCCGGAGATGACCGGTAGACCGTTAAGAAAGAATTGTTCGTTTGAAATATATTTCAGAAAGTAAAGATTAACACTGGGTATTCTGAGAAAACAGACACAGGTATCACAGTCGGCCTGAAAGGATTTATTGCCAGGATCATTAATTACATTCTCAGGATTTAAAACAAGTATCGAGGGATTCGTCAGATTTTTGGGATCATCGTTTCTGACAAATTGTTCAATGGAAGAGAATTCTTCAGGTAAAATCTTAAACACCTCAGCCACGGTATTTATAATATTCATTCTTTGTGGGGTGAACCGCTGATTGGTCTTAAGCAGTTCATAGAGTGACACCAGGGCAACCACTTTTTGTTCGCGGGTGAGTGTGCGGTTTATTTTTTTACATATACTGAAGATTTTTACCGAGTCTTTTACTGTAGGAGTTAAAAATTCCCCGGTTGATATATCTTCCTGCACAGGACCTGCAAGATCATCAAAGAAAGCCAGATATTTATCTACACTTTCTTTTGTCAGACGTTTTGTAAGAAAGGTTTTGATGAAATCACGTTCATTGGCAATCATACCCCCATCCTGTTTTACGATCAGGGCTGATAACTCCATCAGGGCTTTCAGGATTTCTTCACTCATTCAGGATTATTTCTATGAGCAGATATATCTTGAACGAAGGTACAAAAAAGTATTACTTTTTTGCTGTCCCTATAATAAATTTTCGCTGTATCCAGCCCGGTATTATTGAAGCACCTACAATAAGATAAGGGTAATAGCTTATTATTCTCCATATTATGGCAATGGCCAGGGCAATACTCATGGCATATTCGGGACCTGCAGGAATGGCATCTGTAATATATCTGCCAAGTATCACTTCAGCGAAACCACTACCCCCCGGTGTGGGGCTCATTATCATCATTATCCATGTTACAAGTTGCCGGGCAAAGATCAGAAAATGATCGCTTACAGCAAAAAACGCCATGAGTATTGCATTGACAACCCAGTATCTTGAAGTCCAGGCCAGGAATGTAGCAGTAAAGGCTTTTATCCAGAATGATGCAGGTTTTTTTTTCAATTCATAAGAGCTCTCTATTATATCATTACCTGCATTTTCTGCTGCCTTTTTCCATTTTTTCAATAGGGGCAGTCTGAAGACAAAGAGAATGATCTGCTTTATTTTCGCAGGATCGAAAAAGAGGCCATAGCCTACAAGTAAGACCCATCCTAAAACTAATCCATATCCTATTAGTCCTATTATGAGAAGATTATTGAATAATGCTGCTCCGGTACCCTGCATAGCCGTTGTGAAAAGATTTTCCCCACCAACAATAAGAAGAACCAAAGGGCCCATTATGACAAAATAAAGTTCATCAAGAAATGAAGTGGCAAGGACTATTGATGTACTCCTCCCCACAGAGATACTTTCTTTATGAATAAAGACTACTGCCACTGCAGTGCCACCTACTGTTGAAGGTCCTATGGCAGAGGTAAACTCCCACAGCATAATTACCCTGAAGGCCTGTTTCCAGTTGAGGTCTTTTTCTGAAAGTATTCGGATCCTGACCATGTAGCCAAGATCTCTGCCTATCATGCAACAGAAGGCAACGGCAAGCCAGAAAACAGATTTCCAGGTAAAACTTAAGTTATTCAGGACTGCCATGTCAATCTCTCTGAAGATAAACCAGGCCACTACGGCTAACCCCAGTACTATAGGAAAAATGATTCTTGCAGGCCGTAGCTTGCTAACCATTTCATAATGTTGGTTATCACTCATATATAAACAGGCGTTTCTTCAGTCAACCTCTATTCTTTGGCTTCTTCCCAGGCAGGCAAAATTAAATTAAATATAGTTTAATTCCGAGTAGTTGCCTGTTTAATCCTCCTTCACTTTCGCTACGGCAGAAAAGAAGATTTGGTTTAATACCGTTTATTAAGAATGGGGAAAATGATCTCTCATGAAGTACGGATACACTATATTTACTTAAGGAAAGGGGCGTTTGATACAAAATCAGGATACAAAAAAGCCGTCTCGTAAAATAAGGAGACGGCTTTCGATTATTATCTGACAAATTCAGAAAAAAAGGCTTTGATTATTGTTTATCATAAACCATTGTTGATTTCATTTCACCTCCATCAAAGCCTGGTCTTACAGATTCTACACTGAGAGTTTTACCGTCAGAACTCAGTTTCCATGTCTCAGTGCTTGTCATTTCATTCCCGTCAAAATTCATTGTAGTGGTGATGGTAAGACTTTTCTTGTCGGCTGACCATTTAGCAGTTGATGTACTGGTCATCTCTCCCATGGGGCTTGTTCTGGTATTTTCGGTAGGATTACCGTCAAGCGAATAGTTTGTGACAATTTTGGTGGCTTCACCACCGCCAAATCCTCCCATGGTTCTTTCAACGCTCAGTTTATTTCCTGACTGTGTTACGATCATGGGGGCACCACCGCCCATACGGCCACCAGGAGCACCACCGCCGCCGGGTCCGCCTCCAAATTCACTTTTTTCCGGATTAACACTCCAGGTACCGGAAAAATTTACCTGGGCAGTTAGAGACATACAGGCAAAAATAAGACCTGCTGTCAAAATAATTTTCAATGCTTTCATAATGGTTTGTTTAAATGATTAAAAGTCTCAGGAATAATTAAATTATTATAAACAATAGACAAGATTATTTGTGTTTTTATTCCGGAAGAGAGAAAATTATGAAGTTCAAGAGGTTGAAGAAGTTGAAGAAGTTGAAGAGGTTGAAGGGGGGTAGAGGAGTGGGTGGTATGAAAAGAAGGTGCTGTTAATAAGCACCTTCTTTGTTATTGCGGTTATAAAGATATATAACAGATTTAATTTTTATCGTAAACCAGTTTGAGTTTCACGTCCCCATCATACATTGGCATAACCTGATCTATTGTAATTGTCTTGCCATCGGCTGACAATTTCCAGGTTTCAGTTGTTTTGAACTCGTTACCTTCAAATGCCATTGTGGTTGTGACAATCATGGAATTCTTATTGTCTTCCCAGGTAATTATGGATTTTCTTACCATATCCATGAATCCGGCATTTTCACTAGGCTGACCATCGAGATTATATTTGGCTGATTGTTGCATCTCTCCACCGTCAAAACCCGGTTGTGTGGATTCAACAGTCAGAATATTGCCATTTTGTGCAATATCCATTGTTACAGCTGCCATACGGAATTCACTGTTGCCAAAATCACTCTGCGATTCATTAAGACTCCATTTGCCTGAAAAGTTAGGCTGTGCAAATAATCCTGCTGAAGTCAGGAAAAAAATAAATAAACCTGAAAGGTTTCTAATTGAAATAAGGCTAAAGATTTTCATGATAGATTTAAATAAGTGTTTATAAAAAATAAAACAAATATACATTAATTTTAATTTTGATTTTTTTCTGACAGATTAATTTATTTTTGTTTTTCAAATCTTTAACTGACCAGAATCTTGCTTTCATCAGCCCGTAGAATACGGTTTAATATTACTAAATGGAAATTATTTAATTATGGAATCAGAAAATAAAACGGGGCGTTTATTAATTAAACAGGCTGTTTTCATCCCCCTTATATATTTCGGAATGATCATACTGGCCGGAATATTTGCAGTTGATTACAGTCATACGGGTCAACACGCTAGTGAACTGGGTATAAATGAAAGCAGGGGGGCAGTTGTTTTTTTTAAAGCCGGAATCATAATGACAGGTTTTTCACTTTTTGTTCTGGCTTTTGGATTGTTTACTGTTTTTAAAAAACGGTTAATTATGACAGCTTTATTCCTTATTTTTTTTGGCATCACTTTTATTTTTGGAGCCGTTTTCCCCATTGGTTCGCCATGGCATGGGCTTTATGGGGCAGGCTTGTCAGTGATGCTGATACCTTTCATTTTCCTTTATGAAGCTAAAAATATGCTTGACAGTGAAGCTGTAAGAATTGTTTCTGTTATTGCCGGTTTGCTTATGTTCATTTATCTGTGGTCTATGGTAGCCGGACTGGATCCGGTTAGTAAACGGGGGTTGACACAAAGATTATTCGGATGTGTTGTTTTTGGCTGGGTTTCTTTTATCTCATATCATCTGAGTTCCTGTTTCTTGTCTGAGAACAGGCGCTGAATAAAAAAAACCTGAAATGATCTTCATGAAGCATTTCAGGTTTTTGTAGTTCTTACAGGTTATTTTGATTCCCGATAAGTCTTCTTAAACCGGTTTCATCCACTGCAGCTGATCATCAATATTATCACTCAGTTTATATGTTTTGATATGATCATGTACTGATTCACCTAAAACCTTTATTTTATTAATATCGGTTTCCCTGTGTCGTGTATTTGCTACGAAATTAAGGTATCCGACTTTTTCAAAATCAAGTCCCATCAGTTCAACAGCCACTCTGTCGGCAGCAAACCAGTCAGTACTGGCAACACATACTCTGTGGTCGACCGGTGTGCCGTCTATTGGACCATTCCCTTCCATTCCCTGGAAGCCGTCAATAATGGCAAGGTCAGGACTTAACTGATCTGCCAGTGCATAGAGATTGTAATTTATTCCACGGAAACCGCTTCCATGAACGGTCGGCTTATCGCTTCGTGTACCTTTTTTGCTTTGTGGTCCCCAGGAATACCCCGGATCTTTTACCGGTGCTCCGAAGACAATGTTTTTAAGCGACAGGGTTACCACAGATCTGTCGTGAGTTTTCATACGGGCTACTGATACAACGTAGGTATCAGGATCAAGAATGAGACTGGAGACTCTCACAGGATGCGGACGGAAATCTTTTTCGTCAAATACATATATTAGTTGTGAGGGCATTTCATCAAGATCATAAAGTTTTACTCCGTATTTTTTGCTCACGGCAGGGAAGCCATAGTTGTCATAACCTTCCGGTGTCGGACCACCTCCTGCCGATTCTGCAATAATAACGTTTTGCAGTTTGCCGATGGATTTAAAAAATTCAAGCAAACCTTCCATAGTATCAGCATGAGTTGCACACAGGGGAGTTGTAGTGCTTACAAAATTGGGCTTAAGCACTATACGGCGATTCCCTGTTGACCTGATTATCTCATCAGTAAATGGTTCAAGAGCACGGAAAACCATATCGGCCCTGTTGCCTCCTGTAGTAAGTGCAACACCCGGTGAAACGGCATTCTGAACGGCAGGGGTATTTGCAAACAGACTTGACGGTCTGATACATGTTGCAGCTACTCCACCAATGATGGAGGTCTTTAAAAATTTACGGCGATTGAAATTTGACATATCGTGTTTTTTTTGTTTCTGCAAATTTATATAAAATATGTCATTAAACGTAGTCATAAACACATATATAGATAATAATATATATTATCCTGATTCATAGACTTTTTTTGTTCCAGGACAGAAGTGGTACTTGGTACATGCCAGCCAACAGGACACAGTTTACCGGTATTGACAGCATACCAGTTATAAAGAGGTTTGTAGGAAAGCGATTCATCATTGTCATACCAGCAATAACCTGGTGTATTAAGTGTACTCCATGTTGTATTGTTTATTCACCCTGTTCATTGAAATTATTTATTTTTTTATTATTTTGAAAAACTCCTCAAACCTTAATCAGGAGAGGAAGAAAAAATGAAGTATTTAAACGAGCATGGATTTTTATAATCACGAATCTTCAAAAATATGAAAATAGTTGTTCTTGACGGATATACTCTGAATCCGGGTGATCTGAGCTGGGATACTATCAGCAGGATGGGGGATTTTACCGTTTATGACCGAACTCCACGGGATCAGATTCTGGAACGGGCGGCGGGTGCAGATATTATTCTTACAAATAAGACAGTCCTTGACCGGAATATTCTGAAGTCACTTCCGGATCTTAAGTATATAGGGGTACTTGCTACCGGATATAATGTTGTTGATATCGAAGCAGCCGGAGAAGCCGGGATCATAGTTACAAATATTCCGTCGTATGGAACAAATTCTGTTGCTCAGCTCACATTTGCATTCATTCTGGAGTTTTGTCATCATGTACAAAAGCACAGTGACATGGTGTCGGAGGGAAAGTGGTCAAGATCGATGGATTTTACTTACAGCGATTACCCTCTGGTAGAGCTTGCTTCGAAGACACTTGGTATTGTTGGCCTGGGAAATATTGGCAGGAAAGTGGCAGAAACGGGCAGAGTGTTTGGAATGAATGTTATTGCAAGCGATAAGGGATTAGAAGAAGGGACTGTTCAGGATGGCATAAGTGTGGTTCCCATAGAGAAATTATTAACGGTATCCGATTTTATAACTCTTCACTGCCCTCTTACTGAAGAAACAGAAGGTCTTATAAATTCAGATACAATAACATTGATGAAAGAGACTGTTTTTCTTATCAATACATCGAGGGGTGGAATTATTGTTGAGGAAGACCTTGCAGAAGCTCTGAATAAAGGGAAGATTGCCGGGGCGGGCCTTGATGTCCTCTCTGTTGAACCGCCTTCTGATAAGAATCCTCTTCTTAAAGCTGCGAATTGTTTTTTAACACCGCATATTGGCTGGGCTACACATGAATCAAGATCGCGACTGATGGGTATTGCTGCAGAGAATCTGAAAGCTTTTCTGGCCGGTTCGGCTGTCAATGTTATAACTCATTAGACGATAAACAGCTTTCTTAAGAAAACAATTTTCCCCTTTTCTTTTTTTTTTATATTTCTGTTTTTAACAGATACTTCAGAAAAACAACAACTCTTTCCGGGCCGGATAGGAAAACTCTTTGTGGAGATTAGGGGAATCGAACCCCTGACCTTTTGACTGCCAGTCAAACGCTCTAGCCAACTGAGCTAAACCCCCGTCAAAACAGCGCAAATTTAGAAAAAAAAAGGAATATTTAAAACCCTCATAGACAGAACTCATAATGTTTTGTCCGTATTATGCTAATTTGTAATTTTGCACCTTATCTGAATAGTGTTAACAGAAGCTTATATAACTTAACATTTTAATAAGGTTTTTTCTTCCCTGTATACTGTAAATTGCAGGCAGAAAAAGAAGGTTGAGATGAGTGATAAATTACCTGAAATAAAAAATTTTGATGATCTGGTCTTTGAATTCCGGAACAGGGATTATGGTGCTTATAAGATAAGGAAGAAATATTTATCAGCCTTGCTCACCGGCTTACTGATCGCCTTAATAATAGGATGCAGTGCCGTAATTATTCCTTTTATCGGAAGGAGACAGGAAGGTATGGCAGTATATTCCGGAGGTGGGAGATATGTGAGTGTCGGAATGGATATACTTCAACCACCGCCCGAACAGGAATTCTATGTGCCTGCTCCACCACCACCTCCCCGTAGGTCATTTATTGAAGCTACAGAAGAAACTGTTAAATATGCACCTCCGGTAATTGTTGACACCGTCATGTCTTTCGAACCTTCTCTTGCCACACTCGATGAAGCTTTTGCAATTCAGGAGAATGTAACGGATGATATATACTACGGGTCAGGTTTCGGAGACGACCTGTTCGGAGATTTTGGTTTCGGGGATGGAGATTATGGTGAGCCATTGTTTATTGTTGAAACAATGCCTTCTTTCAGAGGAGGAGATATAAATAAGTTCAGGTTGTGGGTTCAGAATAAAATTAATTATCCCCGCGAAGCTATCGAGAAAAAAATAGAAGGAAGAGTATACCTGACTTTCATTGTGGAAACGGACGGCAGTGTAAGCAATGTAACCCTGATCAAAGGAGTTGATCCGCTAATTGATAATGTGGCTCTGAAAGCTATTCAGGAATCTCCGAAATGGACTCCCGGACGGCAGAGAGGACAACCTGTAAGGGTCAGATACTCTTTTGCACTTAATTTCGCAATTTAAATGCCGGTGATGGTTAATATATTTATTTGAATGTTCATAACCATCGTCCTGTGATTGTGGCATTTCCCTATTTTTAACACCATACATACAGAATGGGCTGAGAAAAAGACAATTACTCTTTTTGATCATCCCAGACAAGAGTTCTGGCAACTGCCTGATAATGTGCATTATGTTGATGTGAAGTTTTTGGGTGCCAATAAAAAAAGAAGAAAAAATGGAATAAATTGAAGTAATTTTTAAATTTTTTCCGTTTAAGATAAAATAATAATATTCAGACCTGTGAGATCAGTGTTCCTTTCAGCGGAACAATTAATGAAGCTGATAATGGTGTTAACAAATTGATCGCCGGTTTTAGCTAATATAAGTGAACATTAAAATATAATTATTTATGATGAAAAGAAATGTAATTCTCATTCTTATTATAACAATCATTTTATCAGGTTGTGGTTCTTCGAAGAAGCAACTTGAAAAAGGTAATTATGACAGTGCTATTGCAGCAGCTGTAAAACAATTAAGAAAAGATCAGGATGACGAGAAGCAGATTGCTATTCTTGAACGCTCATATAACATTGCCAATGAGCGTGATAATGAGAGGATACGGTTTCTTAAGATGGAAGGCAGACCCCAGAACTGGGATGAAGTCTATCAGATTTATTACAGAATGAATGAAAGACAATTATTGGTAAGGACTGTTATGCCCCTGAATGCAGGTAAGCGCAGTATCGACTTTCCCTATGTTGATTATATGGCTGAAATGATTGCAGCAAAACGTAAATCCGCTGATTATTACTATGCCCATGGTAATGAGCTGATGAAAAACGGTGATAAGGAATCCTACAGACAAGCATTTGCCGAATTTGTAAGAGCGAAGGATTATGTTGGTGATTATGAGGGCATTGACTATAAAATACAGGAAGCCAGGGAATTAGGGATGAGTAAAGTGTTTGTCAAACTCGTTAACAGTACACTGTTCAATTTTCCGCAGGAATTTGAACAGGACCTTCTGACAGTGGATCTTCAGGCTCTGAATAGCGACTGGGTTGAATATTACACTGTCGACCTCGACCGTAATGTAGAATATGATTACCTGATTAGTGTGAATGTAAGAAATATATCCATCAGTCCTGACCAGACATCACAGATCGACTCTGTTATCAAACGCGATGTAGAGGATGGATTTAATTATCAGCTGGACAGTCGCGGGAATGTAATGAAGGATTCTCTTGGGAATGATATTAAGACACCAAAGTATAAGACTCTTCAGTGTGCATTGATCCATACTCTGCAAACGAAGTCATGTGCTATTGAAGGAGATATTGAGACTATCCAGTTAAAACCTGAGAAGTTACTTAAAAAGGATCCTATGGGAGCCCGGTCAGGCTTTGAACACGTCTCGGCCAGGGCAGTTGGCGACCTGGGAGCATTGAATGAGAGTCAGTTACACAGGACTGAAACCGGGGTCCTCCCTTTCCCTTCTGACATAGAGATGATCATTCGTTGTTCTGAATCTCTCAAACAGGCTATACGAGGTTCCATTCAGTCCAACAGGAGGTTCATTCTTTAAATGATTGAAACGAATAAGCCGCACGAAAGAGTAATCCTTGTTGGATTGATATATCCCGGACAGGGAGAAGGGGAGACAAAGGAATATCTGGATGAACTGGCTTTTCTTGCCGAAACAGCCGGTGCTTACCCTGTGAAAAGATTCATTCAGAAAGCTGATTTGCCCAATCCCAGAACATTCGTCGGGTCGGGGAAGATAGAAGAAATAGCCGGATTTGTTAAGGATAACAACATTGATATTGCTGTTTTCGATGATGAACTATCGGCAAGTCAGATAAGAAATATTGAGAAGATACTGAATTGCAGAGTTCTTGACAGAACAGGGCTTATTCTGGATATTTTTGCAGGAAGAGCCCGCACATCCTATGCAAGAACTCAGGTGGAGCTGGCACAGTATCAGTATTTGTTGCCACGTCTTACCGGAATGTGGACTCACCTTGAAAGACAAAGGGGAGGTATTGGACTGAGAGGTCCCGGTGAAACAGAGATAGAAACTGATAGAAGAATAATAAGAGAAAGGATCAGACTTCTCAGAGATCAGCTGAAGAAGATAGATATTCAGATGGCTACCCAGAGAAAAAACCGGGGAAAGATGGTAAGGGCAGCTCTTGTGGGATATACCAATGTGGGGAAATCAACAATTATGAACTTGTTGGGTAAAACAGATATTTTTGCTGAAAACAAGTTGTTCGCAACTCTTGATACCACTGTGCGTAAAGTGGTGATCAGAAATTTGCCTTTCCTGCTGTCTGACACTGTCGGTTTTATCAGAAAACTGCCTCATCACCTTGTCGAATCATTTAAATCAACACTTGATGAAGTCAGAGATTCAGATCTTTTGTTACATGTTATTGATATATCACACCCTGGATTTGAAGAACAGATAAGAGTGGTTAACGAGACACTGATTGACCTCAATTCAGCAGATAAGCCTGTTGTAATGGTCTTTAATAAGACTGATGCCTTTACTTTTTCACCCAGGGATAAGGATGACCTGACTCCTTACAGAAAAGAAAACTATTCGCTTGATGACCTGAAAAAAACATGGATGGCCAATGATGATAAACACCGGGTGGTGTTTATCTCTGCAAAGAAAAGGGAAAATATTGAAGATTTACGGAATGTCCTTTATCAGGAAGTCAGGAAGATCCATATTACCAGGTATCCCTTTAATGATTTTTTGTTCAAAGACGAGTTGCCCGGATAAAATATTCGGTTTCATTATCAGAATACCGGACTATTACTGTTTGTAAAAGGTAAAAAAAATTATTGCCCTGTTGTCCGCCAGAAGTAAACTGTCAGATAACAAGGGCAATAATTGAAATATTTCGAGGGTTACAAAAATTATCAATAAAGTTTTCCGGCAACCATATATTCTGCAATTTGTATTGCATTGGTGGCAGCACCTTTCCGGATATTGTCAGACACTATCCACAGGTTAAGACATTTCTCCCTGGAATAATCTCTTCTGATTCGTCCGACAAAAACTTCATCCCTGTTGTGTGATAATATTGGCATCGGATATTTATTTTCTGCCGGATTATCGTAGATTAAAATACCCGGGAAATTGCTCATCAGGGTTATTGCTTCATTGAGATCATAATCGTTTTCAAATTCCACGTTTACTGCTTCTGAGTGTCCGCCTACCACAGGTATCCTAACCACAGTGGAGGTTACCATAATTGAGTTATCTTCGAGGATCTTACGTGTTTCATCAAGTAATTTTTGTTCTTCAGAAGTATACCCGTCGGGCTGAAAGCCTCCTCCGTGAGGGAAACAATTCATGTCAATGGGATGTGGATAGGCCATTTCACCCTTGATGCCTTTTCTCTCGTTTTCCATCTGGGCAACAGCTTTTACCCCTGTCCCTGTTACAGACTGATAAGTGGCAGCCACTATCCTTTTTATTTTGTATTTTCTGTGGAGTGGAGCCAAAGCCATAACCATCTGTATGGTCGAGCAGTTTGGATTGGCTATCAGTTTGTCACCCTTTTTAAGCACATGACTGTTGATTTCGGGTACTACTAAAGGTACATTCTCATCCATTCTCCAGGCAGAGGAATTGTCTATCACTATTGTGCCATTTTTGGCAAAGACAGGTGCCCACTCTTTTGATGTTGAAGCTCCTGCCGAAAATATGGCAAATACCGGTTTGGATTCAACAGCTTCTTTCATGGATACAACTTTTATGCTTTTACCTTTGAAGATCAATTCTTTTCCAACCGATCTCTCCGATGCGGCAGCTATCATTTCTGTTACTGGAAAATTTCTCTCTTCAAGGAGCTTCATCATTGTCCGGCCTACCATCCCGGTTGCTCCAATTACTGCTGTCTTCATAATTTTTTAATTTGTAAGTTTTAAAGTTAATTACTAGTTTTACTTAAAATACAAAGGGCCAAAATTAACTTTTTTTTTCAATCTGTCACGCTGCATGAAAGAAGTTCTTTTTGTTGTTTTCCTATTGTCTTTTATTTCTGTCCGGCTATCTGTTACTAATTTGTCCTGTGATAAAAATAAAAGCCATTCTTCCTGCCATAAGGATAATGGAATTGCCGGGCCGGGAGATGTCATCATTTCAGAGATCATGCCCGATCCTTTGCCCCCGGTCAGCCTGCCTGAAGAAGAATATATAGAAATATTTAACCGTACTAAAAATACTCTGATTATTAACAACTGGAGTCTTTGTGTAAATGACAGGTCAGTTTTTCTGCCGCCGGCTGAAATACTCCCCGGCGAATATATTATACTGTGTTCCCGTACTGATACAGCAGTATTCAATAAATATGGTCGTGTCATCGGATTAAAATCTTTTCCTGCTCTGCCTGCAGGGGAGGCTGTCATTTATCTGACTGATGAGAAGGGGAACTTGGTACATGGGATTGAATATTCATCCGATTGGTACGGTAACAGCTTAAAGGAATCCGGAGGATGGTCTCTTGAGATGATTGATACTGATTTTCCTTTTTATACTGAAGGTAACTGGAGAGTTACCTGTTCTGATAAGGGAGGCACTCCGGGAGAAAGAAATTCAATATGGGCAGAAAACCCGGATCTGCTTTTTCGTGGAATAGAAAATGTGTATCCGGAAGACAGTGTAACTATCAAAGTGAGGTTTTCAGAAAGTGTTCCCTTTCCGTTGAATGAGAATCATCTGTTTTCCGTTGAAGGAAAATCTGTAGAAAGGATCATTCCTTCAGATGCGCTGTGGAGAGAATTCAGAATAACAATAGCCGAAGCTCTGGAAATGGGGAAAGTATACTCTTTTTCCGCAGATGAAAATATGTCAGATTTTGCCGGTAATACGATTGCCAGAATGAAGTATGACTTTGGGTTGCCCGGGATAGTCAGGAAAGGGGGCATACTTTTTAATGAACTTCTGTTTAATCCATTGCCTGATAATCCGGATTATATAGAACTGTTTAATTGTTCAGAATATATCATTGATGCTTCAAAACTCTATATGGCTTCAATTGATACGAGGGACGGAGACACTTCTGATATCAGACAGGTTTCTGAAGAAAGAAGGTGTATTGTCCCGGGGTCATACTATACAATAACCATTGACAGAGACAGGGTCATTTCAGGATATTTTTCTTCTGATCCTTATGCTGTATATGAAACTTCTTCATTACCTTCTATGCCTGATGATAAAGGTCATCTGTTACTTATGAACAGAGAAACAGAAATGTTGGATGAAGTTGTTTATACAGAAAAGATGCATTATTCTCTTCTTTCTGATGTGGAAGGTATTTCTCTTGAAAAGATAAGACCTGATCTTTCTTCATCTGAGAGTAGTAACTGGCATTCTGCTTCTGAGAGCTCCGGATGGGGAACTCCCGGTGCCAGGAACTCATCATATAGTGGTTATACTCAGCCGGAAGAAAAAATCACCCTGTCATCAGGGAAGATATCACCCGATAATGATGGTTATGAAGATGTTCTTCTGATTGACTGTGACCCGGAAGGGATAGATAACGTGATCACAGTTACGGTTTTTGATGAAACAGGTAGTTATGTGAGAAAGCTGTCAGAAAATTATCTGGCCGGCGAACGTGCGACACTGATATGGGATGGTACTGCAGATGATGGTTCTCTGGTTCGAACCGGAATTTATATTATACTTATTCAGTTGTATGATGATAAAGGCAGAACTGATACATGGAAGAAAGTATGCACTGTTGTGAGATAACTGCAGATTGTCTTAACGAGAGGGATGGTTAAAGAGTTGAAAAGAACCGTTGTGTCAGAGAGATGAAATCAACTCAGTCATTATTGTTGTCATTCTGTCTTCCGTTTTACCGGCTTCTTCCAAAACTGACTGATGTGTGGTATAAGCTATTTTCCCTTCTACTCCCAGGTCGGTAATAATACTCACAGCGAAGCATGGTATATTCATGTGCCTTGCAACAATGACCTCAGGGGTTGTTGACATCCCTACTGCATCTGCTCCTATAATTCTGAAATATTTATATTCAGAAGGTGTTTCAAAAGTAGGTCCTGTAGTTGAAAGGTATATTCCTTTATGAATTCTTATATTATGTTTTTCAGCAATAGCATGTGCTTTTTCAATAAGATTTTTGTCGTAGGCTTCTCCCATATCCGGAAACCTGGCTCCGATACGTTCATCATTAGGTCCGATAAGTGGGTTGGGAAGCAGGTTGATATGATCAGTAATGATCATTATGTCTCCGATACGGTATTCAGGGTTCAGTCCTCCGGCAGCATTGGAAAGGAAGAGATATTTAATGCCAAGGTACTTCAGGACTCTCACAGGTAAGGCAATGAGCTGTGTATTATAGCCTTCATAGTAATGTAAACGGCCCTTCATGGCAACTATCCTTTTACCACCCAGTTCTCCGTAGATAAGCCTGCCTTCATGACCATCAACTGTTGGCAGTGGAAAATTTGGTATTTCGCTGTAATAGATTTCTTTGGAGATATTAATTCCGGCTGTCAGTCCCCCAAGTCCAGTTCCAAGTATTATACCTGCATCAGGATCTGTGATGCCTTTTTCTCTCAGAAATTCTGTTGTTTCTTTTATTTTTTCTAACATATCCGCTAATCATATTATCGAATTCTGTTTTCTTATCATACAAAAAATCAATAACCACAGGGATGTAATATAGTGAAGACTTTAATGATTCCGGGATATTACTTAATTCTCTTAATCTTACAGCATCTTTTTCCGTGGTGAATACAAAACGGGATTCTTTCCTCAGATTCTTCCAGCTTTCATAAATTCTGTCCATATCTTTTTCACTGTATTCATGATGATCCCTGAATGAAAGATGAACTATTTCCTTGTATTTTTTTTTCAGGAAATCCAGTAAAGGGCCTGGATTTGCTATCCCTGTTACGAGCACTATACCTGTCTCCTCACCGGATGTCATGAATAATTTACTTCTTTCTTTTTCCTCAAAGACGGGGAATGGATCACTGTAATTGAGGACTGTAAAGTAGAGGCTTTGATAAGGTGCTTTTCGTATTTCTTTTGTCAGTATCCTCTTTTGCATGGGAGTTATTTCCCGGGGCGATTTTGTAATGATAATAATATCAGCTCTGCTCATATTATGTATGCTTTCTCTGAGATTCCCGAAAGGGAGCAGGTAATCTCTGGTCATCAGACGGTTGTAGTCTGAAAGCAGTATTGACAGTCCGGGTGTTAATCTTCTGTGCTGAAAACCATCATCCAGTAATATTACATTCGTTTCTGGTCTCTCTTGAATAATCTTATGGGCACCTCTTACTCTGTTACCATCGACAGCAATGGTTATATCGGGATATTTCCTGAATACCTGCAGGGGTTCATCCCCGATGTCGGTTACAGAAGATCCTTTCTGAGCCAAAAGGAAACCTTTTGTTTTTCTTTTGTATCCCCTGCTCAGCAGGGCCACCTTGAAATTTTTTCTCAGAAGATCTGCAAGATATTCAGTATGTGGAGTCTTTCCTGTTCCTCCTGCAGTAATATTTCCTACACATATTATGGGAATACTTAATTCATGCGATTTGATGATGCCGGTGTTAAACAGGAAATTCCTGATTTCTGTTACCAGACCATAGATAAGCGACAGGGGATACAGAAGTATGCACCTTCTTTTTTGCATAAATTAGTATATATCAATAAAATATGGCAATCTGGCCTGTATTCCCGACAAGGTATTGGTTTCCTTTAACTCATTGTAGAATCTGAAGGCTTCTCCAAGTTCTTTTTTCAAAAGATTTATCCTGACATCACCACTGATTTGTTTCAATAGTTTGGTATAAGGATCTTCTGCCACTGGCAATTCCTTTATTGAATAGTTTTCTATTCCGGCAAGTTCAGCAGCCCCTTCTATTGCATCGTTCAGTCCCCCCATCTCATCAACAAGTCCTATGTTAAGGGCACTGGCGCCACTCCATACGCGTCCCTGGCCAATACTGTCAACAGATGAAAAATCCATATCCCTGCCAGCGGATACTTTGTTAACGAAATCAGAATAAACCTGTTCTATATTTTTTTGCATTATTTGTCTTTCATAGTTGCTCATAGGCCGGAACACCGAGGGGAAATCGGAGTGCTCATTTGTATTAACGCTTTCAGTTGTTATTCCTATCTTTTGTTCCATCAGTTTGCCAGCATTGGGTATGAGTCCGAAAACACCTATTGAACCTGATATAGTAGTGGGGTTGGCATAGATCTTTGTCCCGGGTGCTGAGATATAATATCCTCCGGAAGCAGCATAATTACCCATTGATATTACTACGGGTTTTTCTTTGGCAGCCAGTTCCAGTTCACGCCATATCATATCGGAGGCTATGGCACTTCCTCCCGGAGAATTAACTCTTAATACAATTGCCTTTACAGTGGAATCAAGTCTTTCTTTGCGTATTATCTCTGAATAATTATTTCCGCCTATATTTGTTTCACTGCCTTTTCCTGTCACAATTGAACCTGATGCATAGATAACAGCTATTCTTCTTTTCATAGTCAGCACTTTATCAGGATCCGGTACTTTGGCATATTTCCCCATTGTGACGAAATTTATCTTATCATCTGTAGTGAGGCCTGAGAGAATTTTCAGAGTATCATTAAGTTCATCACGGAAAAGAAGTCCGTCAACAAGTCCACTTTCAAGTGCATCTGAGGAAACAGTTCCGGCCAGTTTATCAGCCAGCTCATTGAGCCTTGCTTCGGAAAGGCCTCTTGATTCTGCCATCATTTTTACAGAATGATTCCATATTGATCCTACATAATCCTTTATCTGAGCTTTATTTTCTTCGCTCAGTTTATCAAGGATATATGGTTCAACAGCTCCTTTGAACTTACCATGTCTTATAACCTGTACCTCAAGACCTAATTTTTCAAGGGCGTTTTTATAGAACATTACCTCACCGGTAAGGCCTTTGAAATCGACTGTGGAAGAAGGATTTATGTAAATTTTATCAGCTATTGATGAAAGATAATAACCTTGCTGATCCAAAGCATAATCTGAATATGCTATAATAAATTTTCCGCTTTCACTGAATTTATTGAGGCTGTTACGTATTTCTTCTGTTGTTGCCCAACCTGATGGCATCATACCGTTATCTATCAGAATACCCTTTATTTTGGGATCGTCAGCAGCTTTGTCGATATTGCGGAGGATCTCATTAAGCCCTGTTACCGGTGATATAGTCATGTTTACTATATCCAGGCCTGCCAGAGGATTGTTATCACTTCTGTCAGGTATCTGAACATTTGTTTTAAGTACAAGGACAGAATTATCACTTATGGATACCTTTTTGTCACCGGCAGACATCATCGCACTCATACTGCCGAAAAGTATCAGAAAGAAAAGAAAGGAAGCAATTATTATACCTGTAATGGTAGCTAAGGTGTAGACAAGGAAATTTTTCATTTTGAAAAATGCTTATAGATTAATTTCTAAGATATAAAAATACATTGCGAAGATATAATTTGTTCTTTGAATTGATACATTTGAATAATT
>ERZ795057.368-NODE-368-length-48132-cov-5.677205_pt1 | contig 48132 bp, 34 predicted proteins | sample MGYA00375141_ERZ795057 | MGnify/ENA primary metagenome ERZ795057 (study PRJEB30186, sample SAMN05720163) | activated sludge metagenome | isolation source: Anaerobic digester | place: Hong Kong | collected 2015-01-26 ...
CTATATCATCGGCATGGATCACCAAACACCGCCGGGTACGACCATGGAAAACTACCGGTATTATCTCTCGGTGCTGCGGGAGTTTGCGCCGCAGGCCTGCAAGGACTGCTGATCGATTATACACCGATTGCAAACGCGTATTTTATGGATAAGGCGGGATGAATCACAATGAATTCCAAACAAAGGGTGCTCAACGCGTTCTATCACGAAAAGGCCGATCGTGTGCCGATGAACTACCTTTCCAATCCCGGTTTGCACAAGCGGCTGGCCCAAACCCTGGGCGTGGAGGATAGCTACGCCGCCGTGGCCCACGCGCTGGGCTGCGATTTTCAATATATTATTCCCAAGTACACCGGCCCGGTGCTGTTTCCCCCCAAGCCCGACCGCAACGTGGACCCCATGTGGGGCATGGTCACCCGCTGGGTCGAGCATCACGACGGCGGATACTGGGACTATTGCGAGTTTCCCCTGAAGGATGCCGACGACGAAACCATCGCCAGCTGGCCGGTGCCCAACCCCGATCATTTTGACGTAGACGATTTCGCCCGGCAGTGCAGGCACTTCAAGCACAAGGCCGTCAGCTTCGGCGATCCGGGTCTGGGCGACCTGATGAACACGCCCGGCATGCTGCGCGGCATGGAAAACATCTACATGGATCTGCTCACCGAAAACGAGGCTGTGCTTACCTATATCGATCGCCGCCTCAACTCCCAGCTGGGCGTGATGGAGCGCGTCATGGATTACTGCGCTGCGGATATCGACTTTGTATGGACCGGGGAAGACCTGGGCACGCAAAGCGGCCAGCTCATCAGCCTGGATTTGTTCCGCAGCCAAATCCGCCCGCGCCATCAAAAAATTGTGGATCTGGCCAAGGCGTACAACAAGCCTGTGATGCTGCATTCCTGCGGCAGCTCGTCCTGGGCGTTTGAAGATTTTGTCGAGATGGGCATCCAGGGCATGGATACCCTGCAGCCGGAGGCCAAAAACATGGAGCCGCAGTACCTGGCCGAGCATTTCGGCACGCGGCTGATGTTCCACGGGTGCATGTCCACGGCCAAAGCCGCTGTGATGACCGTGGAGGAGATCGAAGCCGAGGCGCGGCAGATTTTAAGCATCATGATGCCTTACCGGGGCTATTGCTTCGCCTCCACCCATCTGCTGCAGGACAATACCCCTGTGGAAAACGTGCTGGCCATGTACCGCACGGTGCGCGAGGCGGGCCGGTACGCCTGAGACGGCCGCCCTGTCGGCAAGCAGCCGGGGAATACCGCGCAGCTTGACATTCATCAAGAAACACAGCGAATCAACCGTTCGCTGTGCTTTTTTTGGAACTAAGCGCTTTCAGGCAGGGGTTTCATCCAAACGTCCGGCAGTGTATACGCATCCGACCGTTATCTCATATAAACAATGAGTAATATAGCCGATGGGATATTGCTTGTATCAATCCTCCGCACGGGGCTGTCTGCCGTCGAGCAGGGATTTCCAGTGCTTCCAGTCGGGCATATAGTGCGAGAGCAGAGCATAGAAGCGCTTGCCGTGGCTGCGCTCGGCGAGGTGCAAAAGCTCGTGCAGCACCACATAATTGAGGCATTCCACCGGGAACTTGGCAAGCTGCAAGCTGAACCACAAAAGCCCGGTTTTGGTATTGCAGGTGCCCCAGCGGGTTTTCATGTCCCTGGTGCGAAAGCCGGAGGCTTTGAGCCCGGTGGCGGCTTCCCACCTGGCGAGCAGCGGCGCGGCCTCGGCCATCAGCAGCGCGCGAATCCATTCGCGCACGAAGGCATCGCAGCGGTCTGCTGTGCTGTTTTTGGGCGCGGTCATCACGGCGGTGTCGCCGGACAGCGCAATGGCATAGCGTGTCCCTGTGCGAAGCTCCAGCCGATAGGCCTGTCCCCATACGATCATGGTATCGCTGCCCGCAAACGTCCGGTCAGCGGTATGCGCCGCAGGAACGGGCTTTGCGAGCTGGCGCTCAATCCAATCAGCTTTCTCCTGTACGAAGCGTGAAATGGTCGCGTTGTTCATCGTCCACGGTACGGAAAGGGCCACGGTTCCGGTGAGCCGCTTCACCCGTAAATAGGCGTGCCGGATATGCTTGCGGGTGATCTCGACGGGTATGCCTGCGATCTCCATGGTTTGGGTTTGCTCGCGATGTTTCATCTCGTGCGGTTGTCCTTTGCCCGGTTTGTCAACCCGTTTCTGCGCGACGGTTTGCGATGGTCTATTCCCAGATCAAAACGCGGTTGCGGCCCGCTTGCAGCGTTTCCAGCGGGCCTGCTTTGGCTGCGCCGGCGCGGGGATTGCCCAGCAGATCCGTATCCAGCGTAAGGGGGCTGCCGTCCGGCGCTTCATATGCGCACTCGGTGATGCGCGGGGTGCCAAGCGTTGCCGTGCCGACGATGCCCGCCTGATGCGAAAGCATCTCTTTTGAAACGTCCAGCTCCAGGTAGGCCCTGGCGCCGTCCTGCACAACCTGTACGTTTGCGCAGTACGCGGGCAGGCTGGTTGCGCCCGTTTCCCCGTCAAACGCGCCTGCGCCGCGCAGGTATACGTTATCCTTACAATACACGGCCTGGGATACGTGCTTGAATTTTTCGTGATCGCCGACGCCAAGCGCGATCACCTGCTGGCGGTAGGTTTCCAAATCCGCCGGGAAGCCGTTGTAGCTGGTGGTGCCAACGCAGGAATCGACCTCCAGCGCCTCGCCCTGCCCCGCGAACAGATTGCCAAAATACCGGTCGTCGCCGCCGTACACCACGGCGGTAGAGGCAACCTGCGTGGTGTGCGCGTAGTGATAGGGCGTGGAGCGATCCGGCACGGTGATGCGCCGCATGGAGCCGCCGATCAGGTTGTGCACGAAAGCCGTGCCCTGCGCCGCGTTATCAATGGTGTAGGCGGAGGCAAGCACGTTGTTGTCCACCAGGCAGGGGCCGTGTGTGACCTCAATGAAGAAATCGCGGTTGTTATCGTGCATCACGTTTTTGGATACGCGCGTCCCCTGCGCCTGCCAGTCAAGCCACGTGCCCATGGTGCAGTGGTGGATGTGGTTGTTCAAGATCTGCACATCCACGGCGGCGTGCAGCTTGATGCCTGCGATTTCATAGCCGAAAAACTCGTGCTTGACGGCAATGTTGTAGATGTGGTTGTGCTCAATCGTGGAGAAAACGCAGCCCATATGGCCGACAATGCCGTTCTGGCCGCAATCATAAATGGTGTTATTGCGGATGCAATGCGAGCCGATGGTTTCCTTGCTCCAGCCCTGCTGCAGCGCTTTGAACACCGCTTCCATCTGGTACTGGTACCCCGGCTTGAGCTGGTAGTGTGTGCAGAGATTATCGCCCGTGGAGGCTTCCTTGCCGATGCTGATCGCGCTGCACTTGGCATCGTGCAGGATGTTGTTTTCAATGATCCAGCCCTTGCTCCAGTGCGCGCCGACCATGCCGGGCTGATCGGCTGTCGGCGGCGTCCACGGGCAGGCAGCCTGGGCAAATTCAAAGCCGCGCACGGTGATGTAATTCACGCCCGGATGCTCCGGGTAGAAGCAGCACTTGCGGACGTTGATCTCGGTCTGCTCGCGGTTGGGGTCCGCGCCCTGGAAGTTGGCGTAAATCGTTGTGTTTTCATCGTCAACCTCGGCGTACCATTGGTACAAGGTGCCGGCCGGATCCAGGATATATTCCGGGTGCTTGCTCCAGGGTGGGGCAAAGCCGGTCTCGCGGCGAATCGGAGCTTTCACTTCGTTCAGGCTGGCCGCCTCGTAAAAGGAGCGCCCGTTCAGGTACACGTCTCCGGCGTGCACGGCATACGCCGTGGGGTGGATGAACCAGTCACCGCGCAGCACGCTTGCGTAGGGATTGTAATCGCCGAAAAACGCGTTGGGCAGGATCACCTTCCAGGTGGTGCCTTCAACGTTCTCCCAGCCGGTGATCTGTTCCGAGCCCTTGACGGCAACCGTTTCACCCTCCGCGGCCTCGTATACGATGCGGGTCAGATGGTTCGTTCCGCCGTTTTGCGGCTTGACCCACTCACGGTAGACGCCCGCGTGGACCACGATGCGGTCGCCCGGCTCGGCAATGGCGGCGGCGCGCCCGATGGTGAGAAATGGCTGGGCCTTGGAACCGCATTGAAGATCACTGCCGTGTTTGGCTACATGGTATTCCAGGTTCATGTTCAAGTCTCTCCTCATTGTTCATCTGTCCGTGGTTTTTCCACTGTTTCTAGAGGTATCCGCAGGTCGTCGCGCCGAACGGCTTGCGCTACAGGCCCGCCGCCTGAAAGCGGAACACGTTCCACGATAGGCTCTTGACGACCGCCGTCGCCTTGCCGTTTTGAAACGCGGCGTCCGTATTCACCGCCGGAAGGACGGTATCGGGGTGTTCATAGGTATTCATCGCCTGAAAATCCTCGCCGTGCAGCTGGATATGCTCCAGGAAGCGGCAGCTTTCAAAGCTGTCCGCTGCAATCGCAAGCTCGCAGTCCTGCGCGGGGTCGCGGTTGATGACGAACACGGCCAGCTCCCGCGTTTTGGGGTTGAACGCCGCCGCCGCGTCAATCAAATCGATGTCCTCATGCGTGCGGTATTGGAACTGGTGGCTTGGCGCATATCCGGGGATAGCATAGCGGTCACAGTCTACCACCGTTTGCAGCGAAATGCCACGGCCATATTGCATCAGCTGCGCAAAGGGATAGTGGGCAATCGGCTTCCAAACGTGGTCGCGGTCGGTGGCGGCAAGGGTTTGCAGGCCCGCCGTCATGCAGCCGATCTTCACGCGGTCGGCATGGCGGAGCAGCGCAAGCAGGGCGGAGGCGGAGGAAAGGGCGTCCGCCATCCCGCCCCGTGGCACAAACAGCGTTTTGCTGTGCATGTTGTCGGGGTCGTGGCGTGTGTATTGCTGCTTGGGATCAAAGGTATGCGCCCATTCCGTTCCCCGGCCGGGCAATATGCCTTCCAGAGGCTGCTGTCTGGAGCCGTACTCGTCAAAGGAGAGCATCATTTTCCGGGGCGACCGAAGCTTGGTCTGCACAAAATCGCACAGCCCGATCTCCGTATTGATATAGTCCTCAAAGAAAACCGAGCCGCCAAGCAATGCGGCATAATCGCCGGGCGCCGCAATGTGGTAATGGTGCAGGGAGATATAATCCACCGTTTCGTAGCATTCCTGGAGCACCTCCAAATCCCACTGCGGGTAATGCGCAAGGAACGGGGAGGACGATACGCATGCGACCGTTTCGATGCCCGGATCGGTCCACTTCATGCCCTTGGATACCTCGTGCGCCAGCACCCCGTACCCTTTGGCGTTCTTCTCCCACGAGCCAATCTGCCAGGGGCCGTCCATCTCGTTGCCCAAATACCAGGTTTTGACCTGATATGGCTCCTCCTGCCCGTACGCTTTGCGCAGGTCGGCCCAGTAGCTGCCGGAGGGGCGATTGGTATACTCCACAAGGTGAAGCGCGTCGCGCAAATCGTTGGTGCCCAGGTTGACGGTGTACATCGGCTCAGCGCCGATTGCCTGCGTCCACTTCAGGTACTCGTCGTGGCCAATTTCGTTGGTATAGTACTGAAACCAGGCGGTATCCAGCTGCGTTTTCCGGCTTTCCCTGGGGCCGATGGAATCCTTCCAGTCCCAGCCGGAAACAAAGTTGCCGCCGGGCAGCCGCACGGCGGGAAGGCCCGTGGCTTTCAGCGCCTGGATAAAATCCTGCCGGAACCCGTTTGCGTCCGCCGTGGGGTGCCTGGGATTGTACATACTGCCGTTGACCATCGTGCCGATTGGCTCCAGAAAGGCGCCGTACAGCCGGGGCGATATCTCCCCGATCTGGAAACGCGGATGCAGATGGATGCTGGCTGTTTTCATGGTTTGTACGTCCTTTCCTCTGGTTTCCGGGGATGGAATCGGCGCTTGACAGCCTCAATCCGGCTTGCTTCTGGATAGATAGGCGTCCAATAGGAGCTTTGTCAAAGGAGACGCGGGGCTTTGCACCGGTTTTACCGTATCGCCGAACGATTGGAACACAGGCGCTTCGGCTTTGAGCACAGGCCAGTATGGAAGCGGTGTGCCGTCCGTACCCATGCCGTTGGGATCTCCGCCGCGCACGAAGTTGACCAGATAGTCGCACATCTGCCGGGCCAGATCGTAATGCTTTCCGGTAAACGGCCGCCAGCACTTGGCCAGCGTTTCAAAGAAAAACCACAGATCCACGGAATGGAACGCGCCGGGATGATCCCATCCGGGAATTTCGGCGCTGAATTCGTAGGCGTAAATCGTTTCGTTTGTCCGCATTCCGGCGGCACGAACGGCGAACTCAATGGCGTTCACATCCCCCTCGCGCGCAATGCTTTCCTTTGTCGCGGGCGAGGTAAACTGCTTGAGGAACGCAGCCTGATCCAAACCGGGAATCTTGGCGGCATACGCCATGAGGGTGGCATCGTCCTCCGCGTGGGGGGCGATGCGGAACTCGTTGTTGGTGGAGCCCATCATCAACGGGCAATGCACGCGCTCCTCATGCAGATACCAGCGGTCGGGAGCATAGCGCAGGAACGCGTTATCCACCGAGGCGGGCCAGAGGCCTGCGTTTTTCCATTCCAGCGCGGCCTTGAGGAGCTACTGCCAGGGCACGCGCCGGGCTTCATCCAGCGTTTGCACGCCAAGCGCTTCCCGGAAGAAGCGTTCCCCGCGCTGTTCGGCCTCATGCAGCGGCACGCAAAGGCTGAACATATCCGGGTACGCGGGGGCGAACAGGCCGCTGATGATTGCCGCGCGGCGGAACAGGCCCTCGTTTTGCGGATGGGCGATCTGCGCGCTGACGCTCATGCCCCCGGCCGATTGCCCGCCGATGGTGATATTGTCCGGATCGCCGCCGAAGGCCGCAATGTTGCGCTTCACCCACTGCGTGCCGAACTGCTGATCCAGAAAGCCGAAGTTGGTGGGGCTCTGCGGAGACCGTTGCGTAAGCTCTGGGTGCGCCAGAAAGCCGAACACGTTGAGCCGGTAATTGATGGTGACCACAACCGCGCCGCGCCGGGCGATGCGCTCACCGTCGAACTCCATTTCCGTGGTCGCGCCCACCTGCAGGCCGCCGCCGAAATACCATACGAAGACCGGCAACCCGGTCTGCCCCTCTGCCGGAGCCCAGATATTCAGGTACAGGCAATCCTCATCCATCAACGGATCATCGTCCACCGCCCATTCGCGGGTATAGATATTGGCTTTATCCTGCCCGGTCACGGCCTGCGGGGTGATGGGGCCGAAATCATAGGCCAGATATTCATGCTCCCAGGGCGCGCACGGCTGCGGCGCGCGCCAGCGGTTTTCCAAAACCGGAGGGGCCGCAAAGGGTATTCCCTTGTAGCTTGTAATGCGCGGATCGGCGGCGGGCAGCCCAACAACAACGCCGGATTCGGTTTTTGCGGTACGGATCAGGGGCATCTGGAGTTCCTCCTTTGGCGGATGATCTTTTTCATTCTATTCTCTGCACAACAGCCGGAAGCCTTTCCCGAAATTGGCGGAAGTCATCCAAATTCCCGCAGGAGTTTTGCAGGAACAACAGGGCATAAGTCCCCATACGTGGAAACCACCGGCGCAACACAGGCGTGCTCTTGTTGCCGGCGGGTTGGCGCATAGGGCAGTGCGCAGGCAGGCTGTTTATAGGAAGAAATCATAGATGCGGTTTCGCGCGGCGCGCTCCTCCTCGGTCAGCCTGTCCGCCCCGGCGATATCATACGCGCCAAAGGTATCAAAAAGCCTCGACAGGGGATCGACTTCCACATACGTCACCCAGGGCAGCCAGTGGTAATGGCTTTGAAAGGTCTGCTCGCCAAAGCCCCCGCCCTCGTGCGAAAGGCCCGGCAGCGCATACCCGCAGCTGCCGTCCACATCGTTTGCCTGCCGGGTGTTATTGTGGATGAACTCTGCATAGTCGCGGTAGTGCGCGTCCTTTGTGATCACATACAGCCTGTAATAAATGTAGGCGCAGGCCGCCATGTACATATCGCCGCCCCCGCCGCCCAGCGTTACCGGGCTCTGGCCGCTGATGCGGCTATGGTTGAAGGGGTGGTTGGGCCACGGCACGCGCACCGGAAACGACCAGGCGTAGGTCCATGTCTCCGTGAAGTCGGCTGCGCCAATCAGCGCATCGAGCCACCTTTGCTCGCTTGTCAGGTCGTACAGCGCCAAAAAGCCGAACATGGCGTAGATGCCGGATTCATTGTCCGTAATATCGGTGTTGTCACAGGTGGAGCCCCGGTATTCCAGCTCCTTGAAGGTATTCTCGTACGCCCATTCGCCCGCACGGAGCGCAGCCTGGCGATAAGCGTTGTTTTTTGTGACCAGATACAGCTGGATCAGGAAGCGAACCACGCTGATGGTGTTGGCCTTGGAGTCCATGCGCATGGAACCGTCGGGCACGTTATATGCACGGTACCAGCTGCCGTCATCATTCTGGATGCTCACAAACCAATCAGCGGCCTTTTGGCAGAACGCAAGCCACGAGGGCTTTTCTTCCCCCTTTTTCTTCATATACACATACGCGTCCAGAATGTTTTCCAGCCCGTCGGCGATCATCCGGGTCCAAAACGGCATGGGCTCAAACCCTTCGATGGCAGGATTATAGCAAACCTGCGGTGCGCCCAGATCGGTCATGGCCGTTCGCACCCAGAAATCGATGATATGCAGACCCTTTTCGTACGATTCCCGGCGGTTTTCCTTGTCTCCGTAGCGAATCAGCTGGTAGCCGATCCCCGGCTGCTGGCCGACGAACCCGAACTGGAAGGAGATGCTGGATACGTCCATCTGCGGCAGCTGGCAGGAAAACGGAAGCCCCCACGCATCGCCGTACTGCCGCGTCAGCTTCGTCAGCGATTCCATGCTGGTGCGGTAATGCGCTTCATGGTCTACCGGAAAGACCGGGTCCTTCAGCCGCGCATACACGCTGCGCCAAGTGTGGCGCATCATGGGATAAAACCCGTCGTACCGGCCGAAATCAACCCTGATGGCAAAGCTGTGGGTGAAGCCTTCCTCCATCGGGTGGTAGATGCGGGTCATCGTCTTGGTGTTCATCATATAGTCTACGTTATAGCCCCTGCCCATCCTGGGCATCTGGCCGTCAACGCCGGGGTATACGTAGTCAATCGTCAGGCCCTGGCGCAGGGTGCCAATAGGCTTGCGCAGCGGAAATCCGTAGTACAGGTAATTGAGCGTCTGGTTTTCAGGCCTGCTGATGCCGATGGAGCCGATGGTGAATTGCCTGTCCACGATATGCTCGGACTGAACGAAGGTATGATCCCGCATGGTTACATCGGCCGCCCAGCGCGACAGCATGACCGTTTCGCCCGTCGCCTTGTGCTGCGCTGCAAACAGAGGCAGGGTGTAGGCGGTCTCCCGGCGCCAGAAATATTCGCAGTCCAGGTCATACCCCATGCTGTAGGGCTTGGAATACTCGTTCTGCCGGTACCAGTTGGCCGGGGCGAAATAATCGTAATCGCGCACCGCGTCGGAGGCTGCCAGGACAAACGAGAGTTTCGACGCAAAGCCCAGATCGTCTGTATTTTTGAGAACAGTCACAGTTCTGGAAACCTTGAAGCCGCCTTCTGCGGGCTCGTATGTATCCGCAAAGGCCAGCACGGAGCCGGTCGGCGATTGCAGACTTCCCCCGGCGGTAACACGCTCGCCCTCCTGCGCGATGGTCTGGTAGGGTGCGTCGTAAAATTCCGTGATGGACAGGGCTGTTTTGATGAACGCATACAGCGGGCGCTTGTTGTAATACAGAAGCTTTCCTTCCTTCAGCACTTCCACGCCGCCGCTTGCAAACCGCAAACGATAGCTACCGGTTCCGATGATCATATCCATTCTCCTTCGCTACTGTCCGGGCGCGCCTTACGCGAGCTTGACTGCTATGCTTGCAATCGCGCAGGGCGGCAGAGATACGTGCACCAGGCCGTCCTGCAGGGTGATTCCCCGCAAGGGGGCAGTTTCGACCTGATGTGGGTTTTCAAACGTGTTGTGGGCTGTCGGCCTGCCGCTGATGAGCCTGCCGGAGGCGGATACGGGGCTCGCCGAAAGGAGCGTAAGGTCCACCCCAGCGTCCCGCTCGGCGGAAAGGTTGACCAGCGATACCGTCAGGCAATCCTCCTTGACGGATGCCGACAGATCCACATGCGGCAGATTGTGCCGGAGGGTTTCGGGGGATTGTTTCCATGACACGGGAACGAAATCCGCGTCCTGATGCGCCTGCAGCAGATCAAACACATGGTAGGTGGGCGTTTTGATAAGCTTCCCGCCTTCGGTGAGGAGTATGGCCTGCAGCACGTTGATGGTCTGGGCAAGGTTGGCTATCCGGATTCTGTCCGCGTACTTTTGGAAGATGTGAAGCATGAGCGCTGCGCATAGGGCGGAGCGCATGGTGTTTTGCTGGTACAGATATCCGGGGGCGGTTCCGGGCTCGTTATCCACCCAAATGCCCCATTCATCCACCGCCATGGCGACATGCTTCTCTGGGTCGTATGTGTCCATGATTTCCATATTGCGCAGGAACAGCGGCTCCTTGTCATAGGTGTTGGCGGCGGTCTGGTACCAGCTGTCGTCAGAAAAGTCCACCCCGTTTGATTCGTCACCCGGCTTCACATAACAGTGTACGGACAAACCGCCCATCAGCCGCAGGGGAACGGAGCGCATCAGCGTCTCCGTCCATTCGGTATGTTCGGCGTTTGAACCGCCTGCGATTTTCATGATTCCCGGCGCTTCCCACCAGTTGATTTTTCCCATATCCTTATAATTGCGGACATAGGTGGCGTACTTGCGGAATTCCTGGGCGTACTGCTGGGCCGTCATGAAGCCGCCGCAGCCCCAGTTTTCGTTCCCGACGCCAAACATCTCAATGCCCCAGGCCTTGTCCTGCCCGTTCTTACGCCGCAGCTGCGCCATGGGGGAATTGCCATCGTCGGTCAGGTATTCAACCCAGTCCCGCATTTCGCGCACGGTGCCGCTGCCGACGTTTCCGCAGATATAGGGCTCGCAGCCGATCTGCCCGCACAGGTCCATAAACTCGTGGGTGCCGAAATGGTTGTTTTCCAGCCCGCCGCCCCAATGCACGTTGATGATCGGGGTGCGCTCTTCCCTGGGGCCGATGCCGTCCATCCAGTGGTAGTCGTCGGCAAAGCAGCCGCCGGGCCAGCGGATGTTGGGGACGCGGATGGCCTTCATCGCCTCAACGATATCCGTCCGGATGCCGCGCACGTTGGGAACCGGCGAATCCTCGCCTACCCAATAGCCGCCGTTGTAGATGCACCTGCCCAGGTGCTCCGAGAAATGCCCGTACAGGTGCCGGCTGATCCTCGGCCCTTTTTGGCGCAGGTCGATAGACGCTTTCATCATCTGTATTCTGCTTTCTGTGGTTTTTATGCCTTGATAGCGCCGATCATGATGCCTTTGACGAAGTACTTTTGCAGAAACGGGAAAAAGCACATGATCGGGAGCATGGTTACCATAATGGTAGCGGTTTGAATGCCCTCGGTAAAGCGTGGCACGCGCGGCCCGGCGATGGACAGGGAGTTGACGATCACCGAGTCCATCACAATGGTGCGCAGCACCAGCTGCAGGGGAATCAGATCGTTCCTGCGTAAAAACACCATCGCGTTGAACCACTCGTTCCACCGGTCTACGGCGTAAAACAGCAGCACGGTCGCAATGATGGGCTTGGATAGCGGCAGGATGATCTTGAACAGTATCCGCATCTCGTCGGCGCCGTCGATTTTTGCCGACTCGATCAGCGAGTCCGGCAGCGTGGTCATATACGTGCGCATGATGATAAAGTAAAACGTATTCACGCCGTACGCCAGGATGACAGACCAGATGGTTTTGGTCAGGCTCAGCTGCAGCATCAGCAGGTACAGGGGAACGATGCCGCCGTTAAAAAGCATGGTCAGCAGTACCGCGTAGAAGATCAGCTTGCCGCCCGGGAAGTTGGTGCGGGATAGGCCGTACGCCAGGCTGGTGGTTAAAAACAGGTTGAGCGGGACACCCAGAAACAGGATGATAAAGGTTGTTTTGTAGCCGATCAGAATCCGGGGATCCTGAAACAGCCTGTAGTAGTTATCAATCGTCGGCTGGGTGGGGATCAGCAGCAGCGGGTTTTCGGCGGCTTCCTTCTGCGTGGCAAACGATGTGGCCAGCACGTTGAGTACCGGGAAGATGATCAGAATCGCCATGATCAATAGGAAGAACACGATGATGCCGTCCAGCAGCTCAAACCTGTTGCGGAAACCCCGGCGTGTTTTCTTGGACGCTGTCAAAACAATCCACTCCTTTCGGGTCTACGCCAGCAGGCCGGATCCGCCTACGCGCTTCATAAAACGGTCGGCGGAAAACAGCAGCAGCAGGTTGACAATCGACCGGAACAGGGCCACCGCGGCCGAGTAGGAAAAGTCCACGGAGCCGCGGAAGGTGATCCGGTAAATATACATATCGAGGGTCTCCGCGACCTTGATGGTCGCAGGGTTGCTCAGGTTGAAGATCTGGTCAAAGCCGCCCGACATCAGGTAACCGATGGCCAGAATGAACAGAACGAAGATCGTGGGCTTGATGCCCGGCAGCGTGATGTACCACATGCGCTGCAGCCGGGATGCGCCGTCAATCTCGGCGGCGTCATACTGCTCTACATCGATGCCCGAAATGGACGCCATGTAGATAATCGCGCTCCAGCCCGCAGTTTTCCAGATATCGGTTACGTACACCACGGGCAGAAAATAGTTGGGCTTGCCCAGGAAGCTGATGGGCTTGGTATCGAAAAGGCCGCCAAGCAGCGAGTTGACCAGCCCCCGCTGCCCAAGGATGCTGATCATCACGCTGGCGACAATCACCCAGGACAGGAAGTGGGGAAAGGTGTAAATGGACTGCAATACCTTTTTGGAACGTCCCAGCCGCACCTCGTTGATCATCAGCGCGAGCAGGATGGGGAAGGGGAATACGAACAAAAGCCGTCCTGCGTTGATTTTCAGCGTCGTTATGATCGACTGGAAAAAAGCCGGATCGGCAAACACGTTATTGAAGTTGTACAGCCCGATCCACGGGCTTGCGAACAGGCCCAGCTTCGCGACGTACTGCTTGAACGCCAGCGAAAGGCCAAAAATCGGGATATACGCAAAAATGATATACCAGACCAAACCGGGCAGAACGAGCGCGTATTTTTCCTTGTACTTAACCATCAGCCTTCCGGTGCTGGCAAGCTTACCCTTGGCAGAACGGGGTTTGTAACCATCGGATGATGCAGACATGTCCTCAAATCCTTTACCATGTTGATTTTTGCCCGGGACAGCAGGCCGTCCCGGGCAAAAACGTTATGCGATCAGATTACAGTATCATGGTCCTATAGCTTACTGGTTGAGTTCGTCCAGCACGGGCTGGATGAGGCTCATCTGCGAATCAAGCCAGCTGTGGTACAGCTCCACCAGGTTGTCCTCGCTGGTGGCGGAGGTCACCATGTTGGCAAATTCCGTGGCATAATCGATGCCCTTGGCCCTGCGCATGTTTTCGGTGTTGTGCAGCCAGAGGTTCCAGTCCACCTTGGCGAAGGTTTCGGGGGTGGAGAACTCATAGCGGTTGGCATACAGGGCTTTGGATTCGTCGCGGTATTGCTTGCCGATGTTGGGGTTGTCAAACGCAAGGTCGTCCCAGAGGATGGAGGAACCAAGCACATGGCCGAGGCTGGGGTATTTCGCCTCGCCGATGGCGCCTGCCAGCAGCGTTCCCGGCTCAACCAGAGAAATGATGGTGCCGTCCGCTTCGCGGTCCCAGTCTACGCCCTTGATGCCCATTTGCGTTCCGGGATAGCCTTCGGGGCTGGCAGTGAACTCCATCAGGTCCATCCAGCGCTCAAACACCGCGTCAGATACGTCGGGCTTGAAGCAGATGGTGCCCCAGAAGTTGATCAGGTCTCTTTGGTGATAGTTCCCGTCCGCGCCCAGCAGCGTGGCCAGCAGGAAGGCGCTGCCGTCGATGCCCGTGCGGCTGGTGAAGTCGATGCGGAAGCGTTCCACGTCCGCGGTCTGGCCGCCCAGGTAGGCGATGCCCGCCGTGCCCAGTGTTTGGAATTTTTCCATGTCCTTTTCATAGGTCAGCAGATAGAATTCCGGATCCAGCAGACCGGTTGCATAGGCTTCGTACCAGAGCTTCAGGCCTTCCAGGGTGTCGTCCGAGGCCGCGCCCCACACGTACTTGCCGTCAGCGTCCTGATAGAACGAATCCCAGTAGGTGCTGTTTGCCCGCAGGAAGAAGTTTGCGGAGTTGCTATTGTCCATGGAGATCGGCACCAGCGCCGCGCCGACGTTGCCGGGATCCTGGTCTTTGATGAGCTGCGCGATTTCCAGCACTTCGGGAATGGTGTAGTGGTTTTTCACTTCCTTGCCCACGGCGGCGATCCAGTCAGACCGCATCCACAAAGACCAGTGGTTGGCCAGGGGGTCGCCGGGCAGATTGTAGAAGAACCTTGCACGCGGGAGGAAATACGTTCCGCCGTACATTTCATCAAGCATCGGGCCAAGCGAGGTGGTCTCATACACCTCGGCCAGGCCGGGCCACCTGGTTTTCCAATCGTCGGGCAGGCGCTTGAGCAGCCCCTGCTCCACAAACTTGGCGGCGTCGGCGGCGGTGCCGTCAGTGTAGTTGAAGTTGGCGACATCGGTCATGTCCTGCGCCATAATCCAGGTGCTGAGCATGTTGTTCCAGTCGCCCCAGGGGACGTTTGTGCCCTGGAACTCAAAGTTGAACTTCTCCAGTATGAATTTGCTGTACTCGTCGCCGGTGTTGTAATCATACCCCGCAACAACCTGCGGTCCCGTATAGGAAACGACCACTCTTTCGTAATCGGTTCCTGAGGCGGCAGATGTTGTAGACAGGATCAGGGTGATCAGGAGAAAAGCGACCAGCACGCGGGAACCGAAACGTTTAGCGAATTTCATTTGACGAACCTCCTATTTTTTTGTCTATGCTTAAGCCGTTCGGCTTAACGCCAAAAGGAACCTATGGGGATAGGGACGTGAAAAACATGGCTGTAAAACGATCAAAGACCTCAGTTGATACGGTCAGCACGTGGGGATTTTTCAATTGAACGAGAGCACACAGTTAGTCGATGTACAATCTGATAACGATACAATTATTTTATTACATTAAATGAAAATGTCAAGCGCCCTGCATCAGTTTGCCGGAAATAATTGCATGAATTTTCCCTTGGGGTATCAGCGCCACAGTGCGCCGGGCGGTATGGCGCATCGACCAGCGTTTCTTGTGGAGCGGGAAGGGCGGGATTTCCGAAACGTAACGGATTCGTGGATGCGATTTATACGAGACTTTTGTGCTTCCGGTCTTTTTCGCGGCTGCGTACGACCGCATCGGGTAGCGGCAATGGCTGGCTGCCTCACCCGTGGCTGCCGACAGTGTCGCACAGCGACGCAACCCGGAAACCCGGATTTCCCGCTGTATGATGGGAATACAGGCAAATTGATGGTCGGCGGAGATATTTACGAAACGCGGAATCAAGGGTATACTGAAACTATGAGAACACCCCTGCCATCAACAATGCGGCGGCCGAACAGGTTCCGCCGCACGGGAACAGAGTATAGATGTATCGGTTCGCTTGGTAAGGAGAGTCAATATGAAGGAAGTCATGATCCGGTTGTCCACAACGGAGCAGGTGCAGCGGTTTGTTGGCGCATTGGCGCCGCTGGAAGGCGACTTTGAGCTGATCGCCCACAACATTATCCTGGACGCGCGATCCATTATGGGGATCTTTGCGTTTGACCGTACCCGGCCGATCCGGCTGCGCATACATAACGACAACGAAAAGAATATGGCCGCAATCGCACCATATCTCGTTGACATGGAGGAAACGAGCCATGAGTAATGAGTGGATTACGCTGACGATTGGGAAACAGAAAAACATCGCGCTGATCGCCCACGACGGCAAGAAAAAGGAGCTGCTGGAGTGGTGCGAAACCAACAAAAGCCAGCTGCAAAAGCATTTTCTCTGCGGTACCGGCACGACGGCGACTATGATTACAGCCAGAACCGGCCTGCCCGTGAAGGCGTATAACAGCGGGCCGCTGGGCGGCGATCAGCAGATCGGCGCCAAGATTGTGGAAGCTGTGGTGGATTTCGTGGTGTTCTTCTCCGATCCGCTCTCGGCGCAGCCGCACGACCCCGACGTGAAAGCGCTTCTGCGCATCGCAGGCGTGTACGATATTCCCATTGCCACCAACAAGGCCTCGGCCGATTTTATGATCTCTTCCCCGCTGATGGACGAGGAATACGCCCACGAGGTGATCAACTTCAACCATTCGGTGCTGGAGCGCAGCAGGAACCTGTAAGCGGATGACGGTGCAAACATGCCGATCAGCCCGTGATGCTTTGTCTTAAGAAAGCTTCATAGCAACGCAAAAGAACGCCCCTTTGGAATTTCCAAAGGGGCGTTCTGATGTTATGCGATCATTTCGCCTGCTTGATCGACAGGGCAATGCGCTTTTTGGGCAGCTCGACGGAGAGCACAAGCACCTTTACCACATCGCCGACGGACACAACATCCGACGGGTGGCGGATGAATCTGCTGGCGAGCTCCGAGATGTGCACCAGCCCGTCCTGATGGACGCCGATATCGACAAACGCGCCGAAATCGATCACGTTGCGCACCGTGCCGGTGAGCACCATGCCGGGCTTGAGATCCTTGATGTCCATCACGTCGGTGCGCAGCACAGGCGCGGGCAGCTCGTCGCGTGGGTCGCGGCCGGGCTTGATGAGCTCGGTTACAATATCCCGCAGGGTGGGCAGGCCAACTCCGCAGTCCGCCGCCGCCTTTTGCTCGCCGTACGCCTTCACGCGCTCCGGCAGCGAGGACAGCCTTCCGGCCGCCACATCGGCAAGGGTATAGCCGCAGAGCTTCAAAAGCGCTTCGGCGGCCTGGTAGCTTTCGGGATGCACGCCCGTGTGGTCCAGCACCGATTTGCTTTCGGGAACGCGCAGGAAGCCCGCGCATTGCTCGTAGGCCTTCGGGCCAAGCTTTGGCACCTTAAGCAGCTGCCTGCGGGAGGTGAAAACGCCGTTTTCCTCACGGAAGGCGACCATATTTTTTGCGGTTGTGGCGTTCAGCCCGGACACACGCAGCAAAAGCGGGGCCGAGGCGGTGTTCAGGTCGACGCCTACGGCGTTGACGCAGTCCTCCACCACGGCGGCGAGGGATTCGTCCAGCCGCTTCTGGGGCATGTCGTGCTGGTACTGCCCCACGCCGATGGCCTTGGGATCGATCTTTACAAGCTCGGCCAGCGGGTCCTGCATCCTGCGGGCGATGGATATGGCCGAGCGCAGGTTAACGTCGTACTGAGGAAATTCTTCGGCTGCAAGCTGTGAGGCGGAGTATACCGAAGCGCCGGCCTCGTTGACGATCATATAGCTGACGCCGGGGATATCCGCGATCAGCTCGCTGGTCATCTGCTCCGTCTCGCGGGACGCCGTGCCGTTGCCAATGGCGATATGCTCAACCCCGTGCTTGTATATCAGGCTGCGCAGGTCCTCGATGGCCTCGTACTTGCGGCGCTCGCCCTGCGTGGGGTACACCACGGCGGTATCGAGCACCTTGCCCGTGCCATCCACCACGGCGACCTTGCAGCCGTTGCGGTAGCCGGGATCCAGCCCCATGGTGACGTGGCCCTTCACAGGCGGCTGCATGAGAAGCGGCTTCAGGTTCAGGGCAAAGTTGTGGATTGCGCCCTCCGACGCGTTGTCGGTGAGCATCATGCGGATTTCCCGCTCCAGAGAGGGCAGCAGCAGGCGGTTGTAGCCGTCCTCCGCTGCGGCGCGGACAAACGCGGTCGCGCTGGAGCCGGGGATGACGAACTCGTTCCATACGACGCTCATGGCCAGCTCCCAGTCGATATCCAGCGATACCTTCAAAAACCCTTCTTTTTCGCCCCGGTTGATGGCCAGCACCTGATGCCCCTGCAGCCTGGAAACGGGCTGGCTGAACTGGTAATACAGGCTGTAGACCGAGTCCTCTTCCCTGGCGGCGGCCGTGCTTACGATGCCCTTGCTGACAATCAGCTCGCGCAGGCGGCGCCGGAGCTCCGCGCTGTCGGAAACGAGCTCCGCGATAATGTCCGATGCCCCGGCAAGCGCGGCTTCCGCCGTGTCCACGCCCTTTTCAGCGTCGATATACTCCGCGGCAAGGGCGGTAATATCCGCAAAATCCCTGCGCTGCTCCAGCAGCCGCATGGCCAGCGGCTCCAGCCCCTGATCCCTGGCGATGGTCGCGCGGGTGCGGCGCTTTTGCTTGTACGGACGGTACAGGTCTTCTACCTCCGAAAGCGTCTGCGCGGCGTCGATCTGTGCGGCGAGCGCGCCGGTCAGCTTATCCTGAGCGGCGATGGTTTTCTTGACCTCGTCCCGGCGGGCGTCGAGGTTGCGCAGGTAGGTCAGCCGGTCCGCCAGTGTGCGAAGCGTAGTGTCGTCCATCGTGCCGTGGAGCTCCTTGCGGTAGCGGGCGATGAACGGAATGGTGTTCCCCTCGTCAATCAGGCGGATCACGTTTTGTACGTGTTCTATATGTTTGTTTAGCTCCCTGGACAGGATTGCTGCGGTACTTTCCATGCGATCTCCTTCATGCGTGTAGAATCGTGCTTCTATTTTAGCACAGAGCCGCACCGCAAGAAAGACCAGGGCAATTCGGGCATGAAAAAGCGGCGCAGGCGGAACGCGCCGCTTTTCCGGGGGGCTTGTATGCGTGAATGCTCAGCGCAGGAACCGTTCGATAAAGGTTCGCATCTGCGTGATCGTCAGGTCGTGCTCGTCTCCCACGCCACGGTTATGGCTGCCGTGCGTGAGTACATTCAGCAATACGGGCTGACCCGGCTTGGCGGAGCGCTGCATTTGCGCGGCAAACTTTTTGGCGTGGTAGGACGGGACGTTGTTGTCCATTTCGCCTGTTTGCAGGTACATGGCGGGGTAGCGCACGCCCTGGCGGATGCTGTGGTAGGGGGAATAGGACAGCAGATACTGAAACATCTCCCCGTCGGCCTGCGGATCTCCATACTCGGTCACATACATGGAGCCGCGGTCGTCCTGGCGGAAGCGTATCATATCCGTGTGCGGCACGGAGGCGATGACACAGCCAAACGCATCGGGGGCCAGGGTGGCTGCGGCGGTCACCAGAAGCCCGCCGTTGCTCGCGCCGGTGGCAATCAGGCGCTCGGAAGAGGTCCAGCCCCTTTTCACCAGGCTGCGGGCGATGTCGATAAAGTCGAAAAAGGCGTTCTTTTTGTTCATTTTCATCCCGGCATCGTGCCAGGTGCTGCCGTATTCGCCGCCGCCGCGCAGGATGCAATGCGCGTAGATACGGCCCTTGCGCACCCAATCCACAACCGAAATCTCGGTCACAGGGTTGCGGGAGCTTGGGGACAGGGATACGTTGTATCCGCCGTAGCCGTAGAGCATTGCCGGGGTTTCCGGGCCCGGAACCAGGTCCTTGCGGTGCGTGACATAGACCAGAATGCGCTGGTTATCCCGTGCCGGGAGAAACCACTGCTCCACCGTGATGTCGTCGGGGATAGCGGCATCGCCCAAGGCCAGCGACAGCTTGCCGGTGCTCGCGTCAAACAGCAGGGTCTGGGGCGGCAGCGTAAAGCTTTCAAAATCCAGGTACAGCTTGCCCGTATCGGACAGGGCCAAAACGTCTCCTGTGGAAATAGCGCCGTAGGCGCAGGGCAGCGCAAGCTCACGCAGCGTCACACCCCGGAAATCCAGCAACAGCACCTTGGATGCGGCGTTGGACTCATAGAAGGCCAGAATACCGGAGGGCAGAATGCAGGCGTTGGTGAGCAGGCAATCTTTGCTCGTGGCGACTGTTTTGGCGCTGTGCAGGCATTCCGGGGTGCCAAGCGCTTCCACAGGTACCGTGACCAATGCGCCCATGGGCGACGTACGGTTGGTGATAAAGTAGCAAAGCCCGTCCTGCATGCCGACATACTGGCACGATCCGCGCCCGTCGTTCATCGGGGTGACGGTGCCGTCCTGCGCCCGCCACAGGGCCAGGATGTCGTCGTACCCCTTCATCACGAGCAGAAAACACCCGTCCCGGGCTTCGCAAATCTGGATGAACACGCACGACTCGGAATAGCTGTACAGCGTTTCGCTCAGGTTTGATTGCCAGAGGTGCTTGTGAACGACATGTACGGTGTTTTGATCCGCATCCGTTTCCACGTTTGCGTAGTAGATGGCCCTGCCGTCGCCCGACCAGCTGTAGTCAAAGGTGCCGTCCAGCTCCGCAAGCACCGCTTGCTTTGGCGCGTCGTACACAAGCACCGTGCAGCGCGGCGCGCCGTGCTTTACGGCCAGCACGGCATAGATCCCCTTGGCGGTGGGGCAGGGCTTGGCATAATACACGTGCATGCGGTTGTCAAGCATCTCGTCGTTGACCAGCACGCCCGTTACCTGATACCGGCTATCCAGGGTGACGATATCGGTCTGCCCGTGGGCATTGATCCGGCTGGCGCAGAGCATGCCGTTCGCCTCGGCCATATGCAAAAGCTTATCCGGCTTATCCGGGTTTCGCACGGCATTCTCAATAGCCGCGTAATCGGGATCCGCCTCAAGAAGCGACCTCGTGCAGGCGTTTTGCGCGGCGGTCGCCGCGATGGTATCGGGATGATCCCTCTCCTCCATGTAGCGGTAGGGATCGCTGAGCACCGTATCAAAGTAGGTGTCTTGAACGTTGGTCTGCGGAATGGTTGGATACATTGCGCATTCTCCTTTTCCAAGTCGTTTCAGGGGCGGCTGGATTGTGAGTTGATGAGAAGCATGGTGTCAGGGTTAGAGACCCAGTATCGGGCGCTCTTAACAATGAGCCCTGCAGGGATTCGCAGCGGTGTTCCGCCGCTTGATCACACCTCTTGCCGCAGCTTGATCGGCAGCAGCAAATCCAGCTGCGTATCCTCCATTTTCGCGCCGTTTTGCATGAGGTTTTTATAGTTGAGTATTTCTTCAAGGCACGGCCGCCCGGCGTCCGCTTCGTATTTTTCGTTTGCCTTTGCCCATTCGGTCAGCAAACGCCAGTCTGCTTGGAAATTCCAGTCCCGCAATACGTGCGCTGCGTATAAACCGCCGCCGAAGCTCTTCTTTATCAGCGGGGCGGGCACGCCCATATCATCGGGAATCGATACCCAGGCCTCGTAGGCTGTAGCGGTTCCCTCGACGTTGACCATCAAATCGTCGCTGGAGCAGTCAAACCCCATCCCCCGGGCATCGGGCTTGATGTCCAGAAGACCGCTGTCCCATACAAACTGCTCAATTTTGCTGGTCGCCTCCGGCCCCACGCCCCATTCAAACTCGCCCGATGCGTATGAGGCGGCTACCGTCATCGGCGGTAGATACACGATCCGCACATTTTTATCGTCCAGCTTGCTCAGCGCTTCATTTGCCTTGTTCAGGTCCTCCATTGATGTTTCCTCCTGCAGCGTGTTTTTGGGAAAGGAGAGGCTGTCCACGATGGCAAACACAGAGCTGTCTTTGAGGTACGCGAGCTGCAAATCCATATTCGCTTTTTCATGCAGCTCATGTACCAGATGGTTGAGGATCGCTTTCACAGTGGAAATGGCGGTGATCTGCTGCTCATCCAGCTCACGGATGCTGCGCTCGAAAATCTGAACGATGCTCACGGCATCCCGATTGGCAAAGATCTCTTGAATTTGCTTCACCGGAACACGAAGCTTCCGCAGGATGATGATCTGGCGAAGCCGGAGTACGGTATCCTCGTCGTAGACCCTGTACGCATAATCCTTCATGCGCCGACTTTCAATCAGGCCGATTTGCTCGTAATAACGGAGCATACGGCTGGAGATGCCGAGGGTTTTCGATACCGTACCCACGGCCTGTAGCGGATTCATGAGATGCCTGCACTTCCTTTCCAGACCATCATAATGTACGACACGGTGTCCGTGTCAAGGGGAAGGTTGAAACCTTTTTTACAAAGCATTCCCGCAGGCAACGCAAAAAGCAATTTATCCTCCGGGCCAATCGCATGAACCGCGGTTTTGTACCGGGAATACGGATGATATAACGGCTGGCTTCTCCTGTATCCATCATGGCACAAGGGTTTTGAGCGGCAGCACATGGAATCGCGCAACGCCTGCGATACTGCGGCGGCGATAGTTGAACACAATCGCCACGGCTCCGTCTTCGCCGGTTGCGGGGTTAAAGGGGAAGATTTCCAAATGGGCGGTGCGCTCGACGCGGGTGGAGGAATCCGCCGCGTATTCGGGCAAATAGTTTTTTATATTGTCCGGCTTCTTAAAAAAGCCCTGAATGGCGTCGCGGTATGTATGCGATACGTCAGCGGTGATCCACGGGGGCAGCTTTTTCGGCTTGCCGTGCAGCAGCAGGTCGAATTTTGCCAGCCACTGCATTTGCTCCGTAGCTTCAAACCCCTGCGCCTGCATAAAGCTTTCCAGCAGCGAGTAATATCCCATCTCGCTTAGCGGCTTGCCTTGCGTAACCGTTTGATAATGCTGCCACAGTGCGAGATAGAACGAAAACGCGTCCGGGAACAGCGCGACAAGATGCGCAATGATATGCTGGAAGCGATAGCTGTTGTAATATATATTGACCATGTGCGCTACGCCGTGCAGCAGCACGAGCTGCGGATAGCTGATCCAGCGGTTCTGCAGCACCTCGTAGGGGGCGTTGTTTGTATACAGCAAGCCGTAAGTCTCCGCCTGCTGCTGCATATGCGAGCCTGGAAGCACCTTCAAAAACCCAAGCTGAAGCTGGTGGGGTTTGCACGCATATACGTCGTTGAACGATGTTTGAAAGCGCGTATACTCCTCGTATGGAAGCCCGGCGATTAAATCCAGATGCACGTGAATATTCCCGGGCCCCAGCAGGCGGCGCACCGCTATGAATAGCTTGGGCAGGTTGGCAGGGCGGTCAGTCTCCTGCAAGGTTTGCGGATTGGTGGATTGCACGCCGATTTCAAATTGAAAGAGCAGAGGCCGCACCCCGGCAAGGAAGGCAAGCGTTTCCTCGTCCAGCAGCTCGCCGGAAAGCTCAAAGTGAAAGTTGGTCACCCCGTTATCGTGCGCCGCCAGCCATTTCCATATGCCCAGCGCATGCGCCTTGTCGCAGTTAAAGGTGCGATCCACAAATTTGACCTGCGGTACCCCATGCGTTAGAAAAACGGACAGATCCGCAAATACCAGCGGCAGGGAACGCTTCCGCACGCCATGCTCTATGGAGGAAGAGCAGTAGCTGCACGAAAAAGGGCAGCCCCGCATACTTTCGTAGTAGACAATGCGGTGCTGCAGCTGATCCAGATCCGGATACGCAAAGGCCAGCGCATCCAGGGGCAGGGGCGCGCGTGCGGCTGTAGAGATCACCTGCCCGTCCTGGCGGTATACAATGCCGGAGCAGCTTTGCAGCGGCTCGTTATTGTTCAGCAGCCCAAGCAGCTGGCATACGGTTTCCTCGCCTTCGCCGGTGATTACCAAATCAACCGCCGGCTCGGCAGCTAAAATCGCTTTGCCCTGGTAGGCGACCTGCGGCCCGCCCAGGCCTATGCAAACATCCGGCAGCAGCTGGCGCAGATTGCGAACGGTGCGCAGGATGAACTCGATATTCCATATATAGCAGGAGAACAGGTAGGCGTCAGCCCTGCTGTCGAAAAGCGCCGTTAATACATCCTGCTCGGTGTTGTTGATGGTAAATTCCATCAAATCAATGGTGTGCTCTGTTTCACGCCGCACATAGGCGGCTATCGAGCGCACGCCAAGCCCGGTGTGTATATATTGTGCATTCACAGCTATCAGGGCTGTTTTATAGTCCCGCTTCAGCATGCTTCTCCTCCAACTTCCTTTGCCATATCATTATAGTATTGCCGGGAAGCTTTTTGCAATGAGACGTATTGTAACCATGGGGACATAAGCGGGCAGACACACAGCGTCCATCCATCCGAACATGTCGCCGTATATCCCGGTGCAAGGGGATCAGCTGTCAACGGCAAACGACACATTTGCACTTGTGTATTTTCACATGCTATAATTCCATAGCGTGGGTGAAACGTTTCATGTTTATACTCATGATAATCGCTCTGTTGAGGGGAAATGATCATGAAGCTTATTCGTGCGGGAAAGACGCATTGGGTTTTCAGGAAATTCCTCATAGGATTTCTCCCGATCTTCCTTATTCCGCTGATCGTGATGGTTGCTATTTATATCAGCAGCAATGCGGCGACAAATAAGCAAACATTCGAAAGAAACCTGGCCGTCATGCAGCGTAGCGCGGACACGTTTCAAAAGACGTTTGTGAATATGGATAATGTGATATCATATCTTGACAGAGACTCTGATATTGGTAATTTTCTAACGTTTGTCAATCCAAAGAATGATATTTCGAATACGATCGACATGATAAGCACACAAAATGTCTTAAAATCACTCACGATTACCAATAGCATTATCCGGAATATTATGCTGTACTCCAAACTCAACAATATCGTCGTGGATTCTTCAACCAGCGGCTTGTTTATCGACCGATATTATACGTATAACCATATCAAGGATATGCCTCAGGATGTATGGCAAAGCGAATTCTTAAACGGTAAGCACAATTATGATATCTTTTCCAATGTTGACGTGATTATCTCCGGGCAGCCTCATAAGTACATCGTATACGCTAAATCGCTGCCTATATCGGAAACGGTGAACATCAAGGGTAACATCTTCATTTATCTGGACCAGGAGTACCTGCTCAGCCAGTTTGTCCAGATACCGTACCAGTCGTCTGGCTTTATCTATATTTTGGACAAACAGGGGAATACAATCATATACGATAATAAATCGGCGCTCGATCATCCGGTGGCGGACGCGAGTAATTTTACCGAACAAAGCGGTTATTTTTTCCAAACGATTGATAACAAGGAAATGTTTGTCACCTACTATCGAGAGGCAAAGAAAAACTGGTATTTTGTCAGCGCTCTTCCCAAAAACCAGGTATTGGAGCCTACGGCAAGAATCAGATTTTATATAGAGTTTTTGATTTTGTTTACGACGTTGACAGGCGGAGCATTGCTGATCAGAACCGTATCAAGGCTGAGCAAGCCGATTTCGCATATCTTTGCGTTGTTTGCTGAAAAAAACCAGAACCTCTCCTATAATGATTTCGAGCACGAGATATCCAATCTCGTCGATACCAACGAAAAAATGCAGGAAGCCCTGAATAGCCAAATTCCGGAAATTAAAACATCAGTGTTCTATAACCTGCTGATCAGAGGATATAATGATCCGGCTGTCATACGGCAGAATCTATCAAGAATCAAGATCAACCTTGACGCGAAATATTACGTTATTCTGATTGCCGCAGTGAATGAGTTAAGCACAGATGCGAGGCTGGAGGACATCAGTGCGCAGAAGCTCTATTTGAACAGCGTGTTGGCGCAGCACTTTGATACCATTCAAGGTATCTATAATCTGGATTTTGAAAGAACGGTGCTGTTGCTGAGCTTCCAGGAGCAAGAACAGACGAAGATTTTTGCGGAAATCGAGCGTTCGACAAAAGAAGTGGTTGATATCTTTGGCAATATACAGATGAGCGTATCGTTTTCCGGCGATATCACCCATGATATCGGCAAGATACAATCCGTATTTCTGAACGCTTTTACCGCGACCAACTACAAAGAGAAAAATACATATTCTACGGTTCAGTGGTATATCAGAACCCTGCCGACAACGAAATCAAATTTCTACTATCCCATTGAGTTGGAATCGCAGATGATGCTGTTCGCTATGGCTGGGAATACAACGCGTTTGGCTGAAATCTTTGCGAAAATTGATCGACGCAATCAAAGTATTCTGACGAAGGAATACAACCCGGTATTCTATAATCTGTTATTGGCGATGAATACGACGCTGATTCGCATTCTCAACGAATCCTGCTGCCAAACACCCCAGCTGATCCAAACGGGCGCGAAAATCACCGATATGATTGAAACGAAAGGTGACCTGCAAAAAATATTGTACCTGATCAAGGATACGATTATGTCCATCACGCTGCAGATTAAGGACGAACAGGGTAAAAATTATATCAATCAGCATACGCTCATTTTGCAGTATATTGACGAACACTATACAGACAATCAACTGTCGCTGACCTCCGTAGCGGATACGTTCCATATTACGGAGGGTTACTTATCCAGCCTGTTTAAGGATATTTCAGGAGAGAACTTTTCCAAGTATATTGAAAAGCTCCGCATGGAACGAGCGTTTGAATTGATTCGAAACGGTTTTAAGATCAATGAGGTAGCCCAGATGTCCGGCTATAACTCGCCTCAGGTTTTCCGCAGAGCGTACAGGAGACATTACGGTACTGCCCCGACTGCCTCGGCCGGCAGCGATAAGCAAAGTGATGAAGCATAGAACACAGCGCTGCCGATAGCCCGATAGCGTCTTTGATGTTGATGCCAATATAGAAAAACCAGTCCCGGCCGCATTGCTGTGGCCGGGACTGGTTGTTTCTGTCGCTAAGGCTGCCTATTTTGTTTCCAACGCAAAGGATTTCAGCGCGGTTTGGGTGTCGTTTCCGTGATAAACGAGATAGATTGCCTGCTTGCCGTCGGGAATGGAGATCTCTGCTGCAAACTCCTCCCACACGTTGGAGCTTTGGATCGGAATCTTGCCCAGCGTTTCCCCGTCCCAAGCGGTGCGGACGTCGAACGTGCCCTGGGCATACCCGCGGGTTGTGACCTTCACGCGGCGTACGCCCTTGCAGTCGAAGTACTTGAACCCGATGGTTGTGCCGTCCTGGATTTTTGCGACGTAGCCGTCCGTCTCGTCGCCGTCACGCCCGTCCTGTGTGATTCGGGGAAGCCCTGTTGGAACGGCGACGATGGGGTGGTCTTCGTTGGTAAACAGGTTGCAGGCGATATACGCCGGGTATTCGCCCTCGCCCCGCAAAGGCTTACCGTTGGGGCCGCAGGAGGTGATCTCCACCTGCGGTATACGACCGTCTTCCAGGATGCGGATGGGTTCGATGCAGCCCTGCCTGCTGTACCAGTGGCCGTTGGTCTGCCGGTGGTAGAAGATGTACCACTGCCCTCGGATCTCCACGATGCTGCCGTGATTGTTCGCGCCGTAGGCGGCGGGCTTGTCGGCGGGCTTGTAGGTATCGATGTGCAGATCGTTGTTGCTGACGATCACGCCGCCGAAGGTAAAACCACCTGTGGGGCTGTCACTGACGGCGTAGCACAGTTCATGCATCGCGGCGGAGGAGTAGATGAAATAATACTTGCCCTTCACCTTGCGTATGGAGGAAGCTTCGAAGAACGGATGCTTTTCAAAGCTTGTACCGCCGGCATAAGCACCGCCGGGAACAACAAACCGGGGTTCTTCCACGATGGTCAGCATGTCTTTGGCAAGCACCGTGACCATGGACCCGTGCCGTGCCTGGTCGTATGGCCAGGAAAAGCCGGTATACAGGTAGGTGCGATCGCCTTCTGTCAGCACGCCGGGATCGAACTGCGGTTCGTCGCCTTCACGTTCGCCCAGCCTGGTTCCGTCCGCGTAGTGTACATAGCCGTGGAACTTGTACAGCCCGGCGGGGGTATCGCACACCGCGACAGATACAATCGGCACCTTGTCATAGACATAATACAGGTAATACCGCCCATCGGGGCCTATGGTGACGTCCGGGGCGAACAGGTTCATCTTGCCGTCGCGGTTGATCGGATCGGCGGTTTTGGGGAAAATCACGCCTTCATACCGCCAGTCGCTCAGATCATCCGCCGGGGCGGACCAGCACACATAGTCGCCCATGCAAAACACATAACCGTTGAAAAAATCATGGGAGCCGTATACATACACCCGGTCTCCGAAAACATAGGGTTCGCCGTCCGGGATATATTCCCACGACGGTAAATAGGGATTGAACGCCTGCTTTTTCATAAAACCCTCCAATGCGTTTCCGCTTTGCCTTACCTGGCGGATAATGGTTTCAGTGTATATAGTGTACCGCGTTTTCCTGGAAAATCAAAGCCCATGGCCGTTGTTTTGGTTGCGATCATTTCACCCTCGCATTCTACATGCAGCGTTTCCCCGACGACCGATACCTGTCCGTCTTTTTGCGGTTTGATGATCGCCTGTGTCAGCCGGCCGTCCCGCCATTCCATATCCACTTCATAACCGCCTCGTGCCCGCAGGCCTGTTACGCTGCCGTCGCGCCAAGAAACGGGCAGGGAGGGCAGCAGGTGAAGGGCAACGTGGCTTTGCAGCAAGCATTCCGCAATACCGGCTGTTGCGCCCAGGTTGCCGTCAATTTGAAACACAAGGGTGGCGTTGAGCAGGTTGCGCACCGTGGAATGCGCAATCATCCGGTGTATTTCCTCATCGACGGCTTCCCTGTCCATCAAGCGGGCATGCAGGTTGATAAACCAGGCGAGCGGCCAGTGTTCCTTGCCGCTTCCGTGCGCCCTGCGGATTTCCAGAGATTTGGAAACCGCCCGCATCAAATCAGGCGTATCACGCCAGTTGATGCTTTGCCCCGGATAACAGCCGAACAGGTGCGAAACGTGACCCATTCCGGGTGTCAATTCGGAATATTCCTGGTCCCACTCCAGAAGCTGGCCCTGTGAACCGATCTTATCCTGCGGCAAGCGGTCGATGATATCCTGCCACACGGGGATCCTGTCTGTGTCCATTTGCAGCAAGCGGCTGATCCGGATACATGCGCCGAGGAACTCGCGCAGAATTTGGTTATCCATCGCGGGGGCGGCGCACACCGGGGTATCGCTTCCGTCCGGCAGCAGATAGCGGTTCTCAGGCGATACGGAAGGGCAGGTAAGAAGCTTCCCGTTTACATCAAGCAGGAAATCCTCATAGAACACCGCCATATCTTTCAGGATGGGGAACATCTCCCGCAAAATCCCTTCGTCCCCTGTGTACAGGTAATGCTCCCAAACGTGCAACCCAAGCCATGCGCTGCCGGTTACCCAGGGCATGGCAGCCATATATAGGTCCTGGGGGGCGCAGTCGCCGTAATAGTCCGTGTTATGGTGGCAGACCATGCCGCGCATCCCGTACATTACCTCGGCAGTCCGCCGGCCGGGAGCCTGCATTGTTTTCAGCAGATCCATCAGCGGTATGTGCAATTCCGGCAAATTACACGTTTCCACCGGCCAGTAGTTCATTTGCAGATTGATGTTGATGGTGTATTTGCTGTCCCACATCGGCATAAAATCGGCGTTCCATATACCCTGCAGATTCAACGCCGAACTGCCGCAGCGACCGCCTGAAACGATCAGGTAGCGCCCCAACTGGTAGTAAAGCGCGGCTAGGGAAGGATCCCGTTCCCCGGACGCGGCCCTTGCCAGCCGCACGTCGGTCGGGTCGTCCGGCGCCGGACCCAGATCCAGCGTGCTGCGGTTCATCAGGGATGAAAAATCGCCAATGTGCACCGTCTTAATGGTTTCGTATCCCGTATCCTGCGCTTTATCGAGAATTTGCGTTACAGCGCGCAGGGGATCGTGATCCCGGTTTGAGGTTGAGGAGGCGAGATAAAGCACGACTTCGCCGCAGTCACGCGCCAGCAGCTGCGTTTGCGGATTGAGCAGCACGCCATCGCAGATCACCCGCGTTGCGCAGGCAAAGGCCGTTTCCGCGTCGCGCCCCTGCATGATCAGCGTGTCATCATCCGCAGTGCGGATCGAATCGGCGAACAGCGTTCCCCAGCCGCCGCCAACCTTATGGCCGGGCCTTCGGTCGTCCTCGACGACGGATTCGCTCAGGGGTACCCGGTTCAGCATGATATCCAGCTGGATGGCTTTGGGCACGGAGGATGTCAGCCGGTAGCACAGAACGTTGAAGTCATGGCTGACGAACATCTCCCGCCTGTACTGTACGCCCTGCTGTGTGTGGGTGATCGTCACAACGCCGGTCATCAGATCCAAATCGCTCTGATAGTCTTGCGCATCGTTGCTTTCGGGCAGCCAGCCCATTAAAAATGGGAGATGCCGGTTAAGCGCCAGGTTGAGCGTGCCCAGTGTTGAGTAATGCCGCATACAGCTGGGCGTTCCCGCCATGTTCTGCATGATCAGTTCCTCGGCCCGGTGAATATCGCCGGACAGCACCAAACGCCGGATCTCCGGAAGCGCCTCCTTAAGCGAGGCGTTGTTGCGGTCCATAGCCCCGCCGTACCACAGCGAGTCGTCATTGAGCTGAACGCGCTCAATTCCGGTATGCCCGTAGACCATCGCGCCCAGTTTGCCGTTGCCCAGCGGCATGGCGTCGCGCCATGCCGAAGCGGGGGTTTTGTATCGCAGATGAGAAGAATGATCCAAGCCGATCCACCTTCTTATGTTGATTGTTCTGAATAGATAAAGGCTATTGTTTGACTGGAGTGAGTTGAATCATGGATAGCAGAATTCCCTGCTGATTGGAGCTGATGATCTCGGAAGCCTTGATGGATATAGAATAAGCTCCCTGCGAATCGAGGCGGAGTTTCCCAATGTTGAATGTGCGTTTTTGATAATGGCCGGTTGGAGTACCATCGTTCAATATACTGGCAGTGAGCTGCTGCTCGTTGCATTGCATGATAACCTCGTGACCAAAGTCCCAATTCCCGTGATAATCAGTGCTCAATGTGATGGTTACATCAAATTCTCCGGGGTGTTCACACAAAAATTCCCAGCTGAACCAATCCGTCTTGGAGAGCCAATGCTGCACGACGCCGGTTATATTGACGGTTGCCTGCGGCTCACCGGCGGAAGAATGAATTTCGGAAAGACAAGCCGGGAGTTGTATGGATCCATGATCATCCTCGATGATGCTGCTTTGTACCTGCAGCGTATCAAACTGCAGTTTGATCACGCTGGCATTCACATCCGGCATATTCCCGGGTAAATGCAGGGCAATTCTGTCATGGCCGAGTGTTCCGCACATTGTCTGCTCCCATGGAATGGTTCTGCCGGGATCGGTGATACAGGTCACATCCGTTACTTTGCTTTGCAGGCCCGTCAGCGTGATCGTGTCTCGCCAATGATAAACATGCAGATATAAAGCATCGTCCTTCATCGTAATTCTACCCCAGGAAGGCTGAGCGGGGAATGGGGAAGCCTTCGTAGCGTAGATCGCTTCGCCGTTGACTTGCATCCAATCGCCGATGGCCCCAAACCGGTCTCTCGCTTCCGCAGGGATTGCACCGTTAGGATCCGGACCTACGTTAAGTAGGTAATTGCCGCCCAAACTGACGATATCAATCATCTGACGGATCATTTCTTTCACATCACGGTATCGGTTTGCGGGCATTGTGTTATAGCCCCAGAAATCGCAGATCGTCATCGGTGTTTCAAAGTCGACGCCCTTATTGAAATCAGGTACCTGATCGTCTCCCAGGCTGTAATAATCAAAATCGGCATCCCCTACCCGGCTATTGACCAGACAGTCCGGCTGCAGGCTTCGGATGCTGTCGATCAGCGCCTGCGCCTGATCAGGACGGATCAGCGAGGCGGTATCAAACCAGATGATTCCGATGGATCCATATTGTGTGAGCAATTCTTTCAATTGCGGAATGTCAAATTCGTCGATATATACCTGAAGGTTTTTCTTGTTTTCATCTGGATAATCCCAGAAGTTGCCGAAGTTACCATACATGGAGGGAGAGATCATTTCCAGGCTCTGCGCCTGGGGATGGTGCCATTCCCTGACATGGGAATAATATAAACACAGCTTCATGCCGTGTTTTTCGCAGGCCTTGGCCAGCTCGGCGACAACATCCCGCTTGAAGGGCGTTGCATCAACAACATTGTATGAGTCTACGGATGTCTGAAACATTGAGAAGCCATCATGATGCTTGGTTGTAAAAACAATATACTTCATGCCGGTTTCCTTAGCCAGCTTCACCCAATCCTCTGCATCAAAGCGCTGGGGATTGAACTGACCCGCTAATTTTTCATATTCCTTCACAGGAATACGATCAATATACATAACCCACTCGCCTTTAGCCAAGATACTGTAAAGACCCCAGTGAATGAACATACCAAATCTGCTTTCCCGCCACCAGGACATCTTCTCATTGATAGACTTCACAATATTCTCCTCGCTATCTTTCACAGTACAGTGCTCATTGGATTGACAGTATCATATCATGAAACGGAATGATATATCGGAAGGCTGCCGCACCACCCAAAACGGGATGGTGCGGCAGCCCCATGAAAAAGGGGGCTATCGGGTGCGGTTAATTCTCAAGGGCATCGTATGCCGCCTGATAAAGGGCGATATACTCCTCCGCGCCAAGCTTATTCAAGCCGTTGATATAGGCGTCCCAATCGGCGTCGATATCTTTCTTGCCAGTGATGAACTCAACGATGGATGTTTTGATATAATCCTTCAAAGGGGTTTCCAGCGCGCTGATTCTTGCGGAATCGTCGCCGCTGAGCCAGAGGTTGGGGATCTGCTGAACATCTGCGGCATAGGGGCGCAGCTTCGCGGTGGCCTGCCACAGCCTGGCTTCATAATTGGACGGATCATAAATGTCGCCGTCAACCTGGAACAGGTCTTTATAATCCGGCTGGATAAGCTTCAGCGCCCATCCCCAGGCATCGTTTGCATCCGCAGAGGAATCGTAGTAAGCCTCGCCATACTTATACTTGGCGGTCGTGATGCCATCCATGCCAAACGTACCGGGATCCGCAAGATCCCACTGTTTGCCCTGGACACCGACAGAACCCAAAACGCTGACTTCTTCGCCGCAGAACAGGTCGGCCCACTGGATCGCGATTTCGGGATTTTCGCACTTATCCGTGATGGCAAACTGGAAGTCGGAAGCTGAGGGCTGCGTGGTATATGGGATACCGCGATAGCCATTGGATCCTTCCAGCGGGAAAATGTTATCATACTGCTTGGAGAGATCAAGGTTTGTGATGTCGATGAACATTGCCATGTGGCCGCAGGTAGCGGCGCCGACAATCACGGCGTCCTTATTATTGCCGATCGCGGACATTTGCTGCTCGTTCTGCGTGAGGGAAGCGGGATCGATCAGGTCGTTCTCATACAGGTCCTTGATGTATTTCAGACCTTCTTTGAAGCCTTCCGTGTTCGCGCACAGCGAGATAACGTCGTCCTTGAGTTTGATGGGCGTGTAAGGGTCATAGTAGTCAAAGGCGTTGAGCAGGAAGATGTACGGATCGCCGCACCAGGTATTGATTGCGCCGGTCAGCGGAATCTCATCCGCGATGCCGTTGCCGTTGGGATCCTGGGTTTTGAAGGCGATCAAAACGTTTTTGAACTCCTCGGTGGTCGTGGGCATATCCAGTCCAAGATTGTCCAGCCACTGTTGATTCATCCAAAGCTTCACGCCGACATTGCCGTGGCTGATGCCGCCGGAATCGATGCTGGGAATGGCGTAGATGTTACCGTCTTTCGCTGTCATCTGTTCCTTGATGCGGGGATTTTCAGCCCATCTGGCTTTGATGTTCGTGCCGTACTGCTCAATCAGGTCGTTCAGCGGAATCAGGATCCCTTCATCGGTTCCGTATTTCACCAAATCGGCGATTTTGAAGGCGTTGTCTCCCGCGCCGGCGAGAATGATTTCGGGATAATCATTGCTGGCCAGCATTAAGGTCAGCTTATCCTTCATCCCGTCGGTCTGCACAACATCCATGTCTAAATGAACATTCGTCACTGATTCCAGCCAAAGAGTAAACGTGTTCGTAGTGATGTCTGTCATGCCGGTCGGCTGCTGCGCGATAAACGCAGTAAACGTTACCTTCTCGGGCGAAAGAGGTTCCATTGGCGGAAAGGGCGAGGCTTCCGTTGCTGCCGCGATCGTCGATGCCATGGATGTAAGCATCAGGACGGCAACTGCGAGTGCGACGAGTTTCCTGGTTTTCATAGTGATCCTCCTTAGTTATTTTATAGTTACAATCGTACGCCGATTGTATCTATTCCAAAGTATGAGGCTATCCCTTCAGTGAGCCGACCATCACGCCTTTGATGAAATACTTTTGAAGAAAGGGATACAGAATCAGCATGGGGACACTGGAAACAATAATCAGGGAATACTTCAGCAGTTCGCTGATATATTGCCTTTCCATAAGGCTTTTTACGTCGAGTGAACCAATTGAACTATAGTCAATGATGTTGGATATGATGATGTTCCTGAGTACAATCTGTAACGGGAACTTAGCGGTATCTTTTAAATAAACCAGGGCGCTGAAGTAGGAGTTCCATTGCCCGACGGCAAAATTCAGCGCAAGAACCGCAATAATCGGTTTGGAAAGCGGCAATACGACTTTGAGAAGATATTGGAAATAGTTTCCGCCGTCCAGGCACGTTGCTTCAAACAATTCCTCAGGGATAGTGGACTTGATGAACGTCCTGCCGATGATTGCCAGCCAAACGCTGAACGCGCCAGGCAACACCAGAGCCCAAATTGTATTGTACATGCCCAGATTGTTGATCAGGATATAGGTTGGCAGCAAGCCGCCGTTAAAAATCATGGTGATCATGAACAGGACGGTGATGAATTTACGAAGCGGGAACTCGGGGCGGGATAGTACAAACGCTCCCAGCAGCGTAATCCCTGTGCCAATCAAAGTACCGGCTGATGTATAGAGGATTGAGTTCAAATAGCCGGTCCAGACCTGGCTATTATGAAATACTGCCTGATATCCCTGCAGGGAGAAATTCACCGGAAGAAAGAACACCTGCCCGTTCACCAGTGACTCGGCCGATGAAAACGAACAGCTCACCACATAAATCAGCGGATACAGGATAACGACTGTCACAACAGCGAGGAATATATAGATGAAGCTTTGATAAACCCTGTCAATCCGTGAGCTCCGGATGCGGTTTGACACAAGAGAATTTTTCACAGCCTGTACACTCCCTTAAAATAAGCTCGTATCGCTCACGCGTCTTGAAATCCAATTGACAATAAGCAATGCTGCGCAGTTCACAACAGAGTTGAACAGACCTACCGCTGTGGAGAAACTGAACTGTGCCTGTTGGATGCCTGATTTGTAAACATAGGTTGAAATGATCTCAGACACCCCGTAGTTGACGGGATTTTGCATGAGGAAAACTTTTTCAAAGCCGACGTTTAGAATATTGCCTGTGGTGAGGATAAGCATCGTGATAATGGTAGGTATGATTCCCGGCAGATCAATATGCCATATCTTTTGCAATTTATTGGCGCCATCAAGGTATGCGGCTTCATAGAGCGATGTATCAATGCTGGACAGCGCGGCTATATAAAGTACGGAACTGTACCCGGCTGTTTGCCATACTCCTGACCATACGTAAGCTGGCCGGAAAAAGCTTGATGAGCCAAGAAAATCCACGGCATTTCCACCGAATAATTTGATCGTCTCATTCACAACGCCATACCGATAGGAGAATACCTGCATCAGAATGCTTACAATAACGACAGTTGATATGAAGAATGGCGCGAATGTGATTGTTTGAAGGATCTTCTTGATCTTCTGGTTGCTCATTTCATTGAAGGCCAGGGCCAGGATAATGGGAAAGGGAAAGCCTACTGCAATAGAATATACGCTAATGATGATCGTATTCTTGAATATATCCAGAAAAATGGGGGAGTTGAACAGTTGATCAAAGTACTTCATGCCGACCCAGGGGCTTGCGAAGATCCCCTTTCGGATACTGAAATTCTTAAAGGCCATGATGATGCCGCCCATTGGCAGATACGCAAATATGATCACAAAGGCGACAGGCAGAAGAACTAAAAGGTAAAGCTGCCAAACGCCCTTATTGATAAAGCACCTGTAGAGAAAGTGGTTCTTGCGCATACTGCTTACCTTTCCGTACACTGGGCAAAACCAGTCATGTATTTGTGTTTGTTCGATTTATATTCTATCGACTTTAGCAAAGAAAAAAACAGGCACAATTGAATGAAATATAGAAAATGGTTCCATTATGGGAAATAAAGAGCCAATTTAGACATGAATGATACGCATGCCATACTAAATATGAAAAATCGTTCCAAGGTAGGATGAATACGGGAAGATAGAGACGCAAGGAAAATTGAATTATGGGAGATTGTCCGTACAACGAATCGGGGTGCTCGATGATAATACGGAGCGATTCATACAATCGTTTTGTGTAATACAGCTGTTTGAGTATCTCTGGCTGCAGATTCATGGATAGAAGGATCGATGAACGAATCCGTACTTCCGGAACCTATGGGAGACAGCGAATGAGAATAAAAATGTATATGGCCGGACTGATACTTTACATGAAGCCGTCACATATCTCAACTGCGGCATTTTTCAAATAAAACCCCTATAGCTATTATGATATAAGGGTTTTATTGGCGGAGAGGGTGGGATTCGCCATCTGCTGCGCAGGGCTAAGGCGTGGTCGATGTCTCCCACGCCCACTATGTTGATAACGCCGGCACAGCGGCGTTTTCTGAACGCTTCGTGCCCTCTCGGGTTCGAATTCCGCGACCTGCCCGGGAGCAGAAAAATAGAAGCGTCCATAAAGGACGCTTCTATTTTCTGGCGGAGAGGGTGGGATTCGAACCCACGTGTGGTTGCCCACAAACTGATTTCGAGTCAGCCCCGTTATGACCGCTTCGATACCTCTCCAAAGTAGCGGGGCTGCGGCATCCGGCGACTGAGAGCCCTCAGGCACCGACTGGCAAACCCACACATACCGAAGCGTAGTATATCATTGCCAAGGCGGTGCAGTCAAGAACGGCGCGGGTGAATCCGGCAAAAAGCTTAGTTGTGGGTGTCGCGAAGTGCTGATGCGGCGATCAGGCTTGTTTTTGCTGCGCGTAGACGGCCATAGCCTTGGCCAGGAAGGCGGACAGGCCCTCGCCGAACTGATCGATGTTCCGGGTAAAGCGGGGGTCGTCCACATACATCTGCCCCAGGCCCGCGAAGGCCTCCAGGCTGTAGTGTACGCCGAAGCTCCGGTTGAAGAAGCGGTACATCCGGTCCATCGCGTCCTGTGCGGGCTTGGAATCCGGCGCTTCGTGGCGGACGGCCGCAAGGTCTTCAAACAGGGTGGTCATGCTCTGGCCCAGCACTTGCTTGTCCTCGCTGGTTTTGGCGTTGAGGGCGTCGTTGCTTTGGTTTACGGCCGCATCGCCCCAGAGCTTGCGGGCCTCGGCCTCGTAAGGGTTTTTGGAAAAATCGAATCCGGCGAATTTATCTTTGGCTGTCATTTGCAGTTCTCCTTTGCTGGCTTTCATGGTTTGCTCAAGCGTATGCAGCATCGTGTCGATGCGCCGCTTTTGGGTGAGCAGATAGTTGCGCTGCAGGGCGTATGCCTTGTTCCGGTCAAAGTCCGGGCTTTGGAGCAGTTCCCCGATGCGGCGCAGGCTGAACCCGCATTCCCGGAAGAACAGAATCTGCTGCAGCAGATCCAGATCCGCGTCCGTATACTCCCGATACCCGTTCTCCCCGTTGCGCGCGGGGCGCAAAAGGCCGATATTGTCGTAATGGTGCAGCGTGCGCACGCTGATCCCGGTCAGGGCGGCGACTTCGTTTGGGTTCACAGGCATTCCCTCCCTTGCCCTATCAGTATAAAGTATAACGTAATGTCAGAGTCAAGCATAAAAAAAGCCGCGGATACAGCCTATCCGCGGCTAATTGCTGATTGTTTGCCCTAAGCCAGCGCTTCGTCGATCGCGTCGAGCGTATCAAAGTCCAGCGCCGTGCCGGAGGCCTTGGCGTTCTGCACCACCTGCTCGGGGCGGCTGGCGCCGATCAGCGCGGAGGATACGCCCTCCTGTCGCAGCACCCAGGCCAGCGCCATCTGCGCCATGGGGATGCCCAGCTCATCGGCGATTTTGCGGAGCCTGCCGAGCTTTTCAAAGGTCGCCTCGTTGAACCAGCGCCCGATAAAGCGGTTCATCTTGTCGCTGGCGGCGCGGCTGTCCGCCGGAACGTCGTTCAGCGTTTTGTATTTGCCGGTCAGCAGTCCCTGCGCCAGCGGCGAGAAGACCACCTGCCCGATGCCATGCTTTTGGCTGACGGGCAGAATCTCGTTTTCAATGTTGCGGTGCAGTATGGAGTACTGCGGCTGATTGACCACGATGCGGTCCAGCAGATGCCGGTCGGCGACGCGAACCGCTTCTTCGATTTGCGCGGCGCTCCACTCGCTCACGCCCGCGTACAGCACCTTGCCCTGCCGGATCAGGTCGTCAATCGCGCGGAGGGTTTCATGCACGGGGGTATCGGGATCATACCGGTGGGTGTAGAGGATGTCCACATACTCAAGCCCCAGGCGCCGTAAGCTTGCGTTGAGCTGCTCGGTAACATGCTTGCGCGAAAGCCCCCGGTCGTTGGGCCCGTCGCCCATGGGGAAGAACACCTTCGTCGCCAGCACGTAGGAGCTGCGGTCGTACTTTTTCAGCGCCTTGCCGACCACCTTCTCCGCCTCGCCCCGGTTGTACACGTTGGCGGTATCGAAAAAGTTGATGCCCAGCTCGTACGCCTGATCAATGGTGCGCTCGGCGGTATCGTCCTGCACGCCGTTGCCGTAGGTCAGCCAGCTGCCAAGGCTGATTTCGGAAACCTTCAGCCCCGTCTGGCCCAATCGTCTGTATAACATGTTGATGCCTTCTTTCTGTCGTCATGTGCCGCAAGCTGTGCGGCACTACACTGTTTTTATACCCGAAAACGGCGTTTGGTAAACATTGCGGGCGGTTCAGGAGCGTTTGCGTGCGATGCGGAGCTGATCGAGCGTATCCATGAGCGGCACGAGCAGCGCGGCGACGAAGCCGCCGGAAAACCCGTTGTTGTACAGGTTCATCCCCGCGTGCAAAAACCCGACGTTCGTAACCAGCGACATATGCAAAAATCCGGCAATGATCCCGGCAACGGTCCCGTAGCGCCCCGCGATGGGGGCCAGGGTGGTGCCGAACAGCGCCGCGATGATGGTAAACGACGCGGTGGTTTCGTGAATGTTGAGGAAATTCGCAATCGTTACGCCGACCACGATGGGAACGACGTTTTTCAGGTGCTTGCCATACGCGCCGAAGCCCACCACCGTGAAGATCCCGCCGATTACCGGCCCGTTCAGCTCGCCGCCCATCACCAGCACATAGCCGATGGAAAGCATGCCAAGCACCGCCATGTTGATCAGCGTAATGCCAAAGCCGCGCTGGGCCAGAAAGTCGGTCGGCAGTACGCCGGGCATGCCGAACAGGCGGCTGTACCCCTTGAGCTTCCAGTGGTTGACCCGAAGCCCGATCAGAAATATCCAAAGGAAAATGGCCGTCAGCATCAGCGCAAACGGCAGGTTGCGCCCCTGGGACAGGATGGATACCACCGGAACCTCCATGCCGAAGCCGCGCAGCACCGCCATGAAAAACATGCCGATGATCCCCGCCGTAAACCCGATGTTGTACAGGCTATACCCTTTGTGGAACTGCAAAAACCGCAGCGACAGCGGTACGATGATCAGCCCGACGAAAAGCCCGGACACAATGCCCAGCGCCACGCCAAGCGGCAGGGGGAAGCCGAGGCTGAACGAAAACGCGCTCACCAGCGGGCTCAGCGCCGTACCGAACATGCTGTGCAGTACGTATTCGCCAAAGGGCTGGCCGACCAGCTTGGCGTACAGGAACACGCCCAGAATGATGGGCAGCGTGTTGTACAGGTTTTTGCCGAAGAACGAAAACCCGATCATCGTAAAAATGCCCGCGATGATTGAGCCGGACACCGGCAGCTTGTTCAGCCGGATGTTGCTGATGGTAAACAGCGTCATCAGCCCGACGTTGAACAGGGTTGCGCCGGGGTTGGCCAGCTGTATGTAGTCGGTTAAGAGGTTTGCGGGGGAGAACAGGATTTTGAGCATCCCCTGCCAGATGGCGGCCGGGGAGTTGAACGCGAACGCCAGCGCCATGAACGATAGCCCGATGGAAACCAGAAACAGGTAGTAGTTGCGGTAGAGCATCGCGGCGATCTCGGGATGATCGCCTGTTATATCGTCGCGCCAGGGCGCAGCGCTGCCTGTGGTGCGGATAGGCGCGCCCGGATAGTGCTTGACTGGGAGCCGGAACCTGTTTTTCTGCATGGGTGAACACTCCTTTCTGCCTGTGGAGGTAGAGGGGGGTGCCTTGGGTCTGCACAAGAACGGGAAAGGGAAAATAGCCGGGGAAGCGATACGGATCCCTTGCCGTTTTCTGTTTAGAACGTTGAACTCCGTTCGGTGATACGGACAGTATACCATAGCTCTGAGCGGATGGAAATGGCGAAAAGCTTCGCGAATCGTACCAAACCACTCTGCTGTGGCGGCGATGCGCGGTTCGTGCTATACTGGTGCCAATCCAAGGAAGGCAGGCGAGGGACCATCAAACTGCTTATGCACACCTGCTGCGCGCCGTGCTCGGTGGCCTGCGTACAGGCTTTGCGCGATGAGGGCATCGAGCCCACCGCGTACTGGAATAACCCCAACATCCACCCGTTCACGGAGTACCGCGTCCGGCGCGATACCCTGCGCGAATATGCCGCGTCCATTGGCATGGCGCTGGTCGAAGAAGGCGAATACGGCCTGCGCCCGTTTGTAAAGGCCGTGGCGGAGGACATGGATAACCGCTGCGCGTACTGCTACGAGGTTCGCATGGACGCTGCGGCCAAGTACGCCGCCGAACACGGCTTTACGCATTTCACCTCGACGCTGTTCATCAGCCCCTACCAAAACCACGAGCTGCTCAGGCAAACGGCGCAGCGCGCCGCCGATACATATGGCGTAGAGTTTCTGTACCGCGACTTCCGCCCGCACTTTCGCGAGGGGCAAAGCGAAGCCCGCGCCCTGGGGCTGTACATGCAGAAATACTGCGGATGCGTGTTTTCGGAGGAGGAGCGATACGCCAAGAAACGCTGACATACTGGAATCAGCACGAAGGAATAACAAAAGGATTGCCTACGGCAATCCTTTGTTGTTGTTTCGCTTTCGTACAATCGGGCGCACCAAACCACGGTTTGGCTCCCAAAACAGCTGCACAGCTCCTGCGCGGCTGTTGCAAAAAGAACCTTATTTCTCGATCTTCTTGGGCGGCTCCGCTTTCCAGGCGGTCGTGCCGTTTTTCAGGTGCTGTTTGGCGATGCGCATATCCTTGCGGGTGATGTTCACCTTCTGGGCCTGTGTGCGGAGGTTTTCCAGCGTTTTGCCAGTCATGCGCGTGCCGATCATCGCGGCGATCATCACGGCCAGCATCGCCAGGAAGATACGCAGAAAGCCCTGCGGCATGAGCGCCAGCACCAAAAATCCGGCGACCATACCGATCACGATGCTCAGCAGATAGCGCGTGAGAAAATCACGGTTGACCTGCTCCTTGGCCGCAAGATAATCGTTGAGCACTTTTTTGGAGAACGATTGCCCGTTGGGGAAATGCTCCCGTTTCAGATCGGTTAACTTCATCAGTAATCTCTCCCGTCTCTATTTCATCCGATGCCGAAGGCCTTGAGAAACAGCATCATAAACAGCAAGAACAGCCAGGCAAACAGCAGCAGATGCTTGCCTGTGGTTACAACGCCCGCAAATCGCGCCACGCCTGTGTGGTAATCCGGGAAATGGCGCAGGAAGTACAAAAACAGGCTGTTTTCCAGGATGTCGACCAGCGTACGCGCCACCGTGAGCCAGACCATCAGCGGATATACCCAGGTCTGGCTGCTGACGATATTGGCGGAGACCGCGATCATAACCCCTAGCAGGCAGATGATCAGCCCGAAGTCGTACAGCCAGTAAAGCCGCATCAGAGGCCGTCCGGTTTCGCCGGCCTCCTCATAGGTATTGTATAGCAGGGCGGGGGTATAATGCAACCGCACGTCCGGCATCTTGAAATCTTTGCCGAGTGTGCGCTGGGGGCTATCGTGGCGGAGTACCATCATGTAGTAGAACCCCGAAAGTCCGGCCAGGGACAGAACGATGGAAAAAATCCGTAAGAATGCCATAGTGCCTCCTTATTGAACGCCGATGTGCGTGCAGGGAATTTTACCCGAGATCAAATCGGCAATGTGGTGGCGCGCGTGCCCGATGATGACGTGGCTGCCGCTGGCGGCGGCACGCAGCGCGTACGATAGCTTGGCATCGGCGCCGCCAGCGCCCTTGCGGCTTGCGCCCCGGCAGCTTTTGCGCAGCTCCTCAATTTTCTCGGCCAGGCTTTCGATGTCAGGCGCGAAAACCTCTTTGACCAGGGTGGAGGGATCGCTCACATCGCGGTACACGCCCTCGGTGGAGGTGAGCAGCACCAGGGTTCCGGCCTTGAGCAGCGCGGCGATGACCGCTGCGGTTTCGTCGTTATCCACGCACTCAACCACCTGCTCTCCCGCACCCCGCCTGCCGGACAGCTCCATTTTGCGGTTCTCCTCGTCGCTGACGGGATCGTTATAGTTAATGATGGGGATGCAGTTCTGCGCGGCGGCGCGCTGCAGCAGCCGCAGGATATGCTCGCGCTTCTGGGGATCGTTAAAATGGGTGTGCTCCACCAGAAGCTGGCGGATGCCGTACTCGGGATGGACAAACTTGCGGTAATTGTCCATCAGCACAATCTGCCCCTGGGCGGCGTAGTCGGCCTTGTCCTGCTCGGTATCGCCGTTGAGCTCGTGCCCGGCGCGGTGCAGGTAATCCAGCCGGCCGATCTCCGTTGCGCCGCTGGTGACCAGCGCCATGCCGGGGCGCAGATCGTCGCCCAGGCGCTGGAAGATGTTATAGTCTATGGCCCCGTCGGCGGGCTGAACCAGCGCCATGGAGCCGATTTTGATGACCAGATCAATTTGTTTCAAAAGCAATATCCCCTTCCGTGAGGTTCTTAATCCATACCCGGCTTCTGAAATGCGGGATGCCGATTAAGACTTTGACAATCTCTTCGCCCAGCGTGCAAATGTACACGTACTCCACCGGGAGCTTGAGCAGGAACACCGCGGCGGCGCACAGCGGTACGCCGATTAGCCACATAGCGCCGACATCCAGCTTCAGGCTGAATACCGTGTCGCCGCCGGAGCGCAGGACGCCCACCACGTTAACCGCGTTGAACGCGCGAAACCACATGGTGAACGACTCGATCCCAAGCACAATGGCGGCGGTCTGTATCACCGGCGCGGACAGGCCTGTGAACAGCGAAAGCATCCGTTTGGCGTACAGGTAGGCAAGCTCCGGTTTGCTGGCGCCGATTGCCTTGCCGCAAATGATGGCGGTCGCGTGCATCATGCCGAAGATGAACACCCACAGCAGGTTATCCACCGTGGATACGATGCCCATGGCGGCCACCGCCGTATCGCCGATGCGGCCGTAGAAGATGCCGTACATCGTGACGCCGAGCGCCCAAAGGCCCTCGTTGAACACCACGGGAACCGTGGTTTTCGCAAAGCGCTTGCGCAGGGCGCTGTCGATGCCAAGCATGTCCTTGAGCTTCGCGGCGGCGGGCAGGTGCAGCCCGTAGGAGATGGACACAGTCAGGCCCAGCGTTACCATCGCGGCAACGCTCGTGGCGATGGCAGCGCCCTTGACCCCCATGGCCGGGAAGCCAAAGTGCCCGTAGATGAGCAGGTAGTTCAGCAGCGTGTTCAGCGCGATGCCCGCGGTAGAGGAAATCAGCGGGATGTGCGTTTTCTCGCTGGATTTCAGGCAGGCGGCGTATACCATGTTCACGCCCTGAAACAGGTACGAGGGCGCAACCCACCGTAAGTAGAGGTTCGCTAACGAAGCGCTTTCTCCTTGCGGCAGGAACAGGCGGCTGATAAAATCCGTAAAAACCGTCGCCCCGGTGATGAAGACCAGGGCCACCACGCCGATCCAGACAAACGAAACACCCATGCTTTGCCGCATCCGGCGGATGTCCCGCGCGCCCCAGAACTGGCTCATGAATATCGCCCCGCCGGAGGTTACCCCAAAGCAGAACAGAATGTATAAAAACGAATAGCGCCCGGCCTGGGTAACGGCTGCATAGCTTGTGTCGCCAAGGCCTGATACCATCAGGCCGTCCACGATGTGCAGGGAGGAGGCGATCAGCTCCTGTAAAATGATGGGAAGGGTGATGACAACCACACGGCGGGCAAACGCTTTGTCCCAGGAAAAGCAGGATGCAAGAAACGCTTTAACGCGCCGGAAAACGGAATGGTTCATGACAGTCCTCGTTTTTCTGTATTGGGTACCGTGCAAACCGGCGATGATCGGGCCGGTCTTAGAAAATGATCAGGGCTTGCCTGCGGCGGAACGGACGACGATGAGCTCCATCTCGCCGGATACCTCGGCCGGGGCTGTGCCTGCGGGCAGGTAAACGCTGTCGCCGCGTATAAGGGCGGTTTCCTGCCCCTGCCGCCGGAGCGCGCCTTCGCCGCCGACGCATACGGCGGCCGCGATGGAATCCGCAGTCATTGCCAGCTCCGCGCGGCCGCTGACCGTGAGCCGCTCTACGGAGAAGTAGGGACATTGCATGCTTTGGCGTTGATGCGGCTGCCCGGACGTATCGGTTTGATGGCTGTCCAGTACGTCCAGCGCCTTTTGCAAATGCAGCGGCCGCAGGTTTCCCTGCGCATCGCGGCGGTTATAATCGTACAGGCGATAGGTGGCGTTGGAGGACTGCTGTACCTCCAAAATCAGGTTCCCCTCGCCGATGGCATGCACCGTTCCCGCCGGGATGTAGTATATATCGCCCGCCTGCGTGGGTACCCTGTGCAAAACGTCCTCCACGGTGCCGTCGGCGATGCGGGCCTTCAGCTCGTCCTTGCTGATGTCGCGGTTGAAGCCGATGTACAGGTACGCGTCTTTCTCGGCTTCCAGAATGATCCACATCTCGTTTTTGCCGTGATCGTTTTCGTGCACCCTGGCATAGTCGTCGTCCGGGTGCACCTGCACGGAGAGCTTCTGCGCGGAGTCGATCAGCTTGATCAGAAACGGAAACGCGTCCCGTGCTTCCTCCGCAGCTAAATAGCCTGGAAACGGCATGCCCGCGTACCGGCCTTCGGCCACGATGCTGGGACCGTCGGGATGGACGGACACAAGCCACGCCTCGGCGACGCGCTCATCCTGCGTGCCGTACAGGGCCTTTAGTTTTTGGCCGCCCCACAGATAATCCTTGAATACGGGCGAAAGCTTGACAAACGGTTCGCGGTGCATGGCAAAATCCTCCGAAAATTGACGCTTCTGCAACCATTATAAGCACTGCTTGCAGAAGCGTCAATTTCTGGTGTGTATTCGTGCGAACGCTCACGATATTGCGGAAGGTTAATGAGCAATCGTGTGGTTTACGCCTCCGCCAGCAAACTCTTTTCGCGTTCGTCGCGGAACTGGTTTACGTACAGGTCGTGGTAGTAGCCCTTGAGCTTTAACAGCTCCTTGTGGCTTCCGGCTTCGGTGATTTCACCGTCCTGAATGACCAGGATGCGGTCCGCGCCGCGGATGGTGGACAGCCGGTGGGCGATGATGAAGCTCGTACGGCCCGCAAGCGCCGTTTGAATGGCGTGCTGAATCCTGACCTCGGTCTCGGTATCGACCGATGAGGTAGCCTCGTCCAGTACGAAGATGGCTGGGCGGCCGATCAGCGCGCGGGCGAAGGACACCAGCTGCTTCTGTCCGGTGGACAGCAGGTTTCCGCCCTCGCCGACGCCCGTATCGTAGCCCTTTTCGAGCGTTGCGATGAATTCGTCCGCGCTGACCAGCGTGGCGGCTTCCTTCACCTCTTCGTCGGTGGCGTCCAGCTTGCCATAGCGGATGTTGTCGGCGATTGTGCCGGAGAACAGGTGCGGCTGCTGCAATACATAGCCGAGGTTGCTTTGCAGCCAGAGCTGGCTGCGCTCCTTGTAGTTCACGCCGTCGATCAGGATCTCGCCCTCGGTGGGCTCGTAGAAGCGGCACAGGAGGTTGACGATGGTGGACTTGCCCGAACCCGTCTCACCGACCAGCGCGATGGTCTCGCCCGCCTTGACGGTCAGGTTGAAGTTCTTGAGCACCTTCTCGCCGTTGGTATATTGGAAGGTAACGTTTCTGAACTCGATATCGCCCTTCAGATCGGGCCAGTTTTCGCATTTGGGGTTGAAGTTGTCGCCAAAGAGTTCTACCACGGCGGGGGTATCGGCAATCTCGGGCTCGGTTTCGATCAGCGATATCACGCGCTCTGCCGCGGCCTGGCTTTGCTGGGCTTCGGCGAAGATGCGGGCGATGCTGGAGATCGGCTCGAAGATCTGCGTGGCGTAGCTGATGAACGCCGTCAGCGTGCCGATGGAGATGGACTTAAGCACAAACACGTCGTGCCCGCCCTTCCACAAGAGAAAAGCCGTGGCAAAGCCGCCAAGCCCAGTGATTAGCGGGTACAGCCCGGCCGAGAGCACCGCCGCACGGATGGAGGACTTGCGCATGGAGAAGGTCAGTTCCTTGAACTCCTGGAAGTTCGCGTCCTCGCGCACAAGGGTCTTGGTGGTTTTCGCGCCCATGATGCCCTCGTTGAACGCGCCGGTGATTTTGGAATTGATCTTGCGCACCTCGCGGTAGCTTTTGAGGATCCTCACCTGGAAGTAGCCCGTAATGACGGCCATCAGCGGTACGACTGCCAGGGTGATCAGCGTCAGCTTCCAGTTGAGTACGAACATCGCTACCGAAACGATCAGCAGGTAGAAGGTCGACCAGCCGATGTCCAGCAGTCCCCAGGCGATGGTGTCGCCAAGCCTTTGAGTATCGCTGGTCAGCCGGGCAATCAGGTAGCCGACGGGGGTCTTGTCGTAAAACGAAAACGGCAGCTCCTGCAGGCGCGTGAAGGCGGTGCGGCGGATGTGGCGGCACAGCCCCACCTCCACCTGCCCGCACAGGCGGATGAACAGGTTGACCCCGAACCCGAACGCCAGGATCAGCGCGGCGTAGAGCAGAATGAACGGCACCAGGCCGGACAGGTCGCCCGTCGCCGCGAAGCCGTCAATCGCCTGCCGTTTGAGCAGGGGAAAGATGACCTCGATCACCGCGACGAACGCCGCCGTGATGATGATGCCGATCAGATGCTTGTAGAAGGGCTTTGCGAGACTGAAAAGCTTCTTCCAAGGGCCGAGGTCAAAGGATTTGCTGTAGGTCTCTTCCTCATGATATTGCATATCGTTATCCTTTCGCTTCAGGAAAACTCCTTGAAATCCTATATACGCTGGCGGCCTGATTTCCTCCAGCTCAGGCCGCGCAGCCTTCAACGTAGCGCTGCTACTATGTCAGGCTGCGCAATCCCGATCTGACGAAAATCCGGTTCACCATCGCATACAGTCTTTCATCGTCGTTTCCCTTACGCTTACTTATTGTTGTGTCATGCGTGAATAACTGTGAATTACGCCTCGTCGGCCAGTTCTTCCTCAAGCGCGGCCTGGATTTGGTAGATGCGCTTGTAGAGGCCTTCCTGCTTGACCAGCTCCTCGTGCGAGCCGAGTTGGGTGACCATGCCGTTTTGCAGCACGACGATGACGTCCGCTTCGGCAAGGGTGGTCAGCCGGTGGCTGATGATGAAGGTGGTGGCCGATTTGGCCAGCTCGCCGCGCGCCTCTTTGAGCGCTTCGCGGATGGCGCGGTCGGTTTCGGTATCCACGGCCGAGAGGCTGTCGTCAAAGATCAGGATGTCGTTATCCTTGAGCAGCGTCCGGGCGATGGCCACGCGTTGCTTCTGGCCGCCGGAGAGGGTTACGCCCCGCTCGCCGACCATGGTATCGTAGCCCTTTTCAAAGTGATTGATGAAGTCGTCGGCCGAGGCGGTTCTGGCAACGGCGCGCACCATTTCCAAGGACGGATCGCGCTTGGCGATGCCGATGTTGTCCTTTACGGAACGGGAATAGAGGAACGGCTCCTGCAGCACCAGCCCTACGCGGGAACGCAGATAGGATTTGGAGATGCGGTTCAAGTTGACGCCGCCGATGCGGATCTCGCCCTGTTTTACATCATACAGGCGCTGCAGCAGGTTCATCAGCGTCGATTTGCCAGAGCCCGTCGCGCCCAGAATCGCTACCGTTTGCCCCTGCTTGACGGTGAAGTTCACGTCCTTGAGGACCGGGGTGTTTGCTTCGTGCTCGTAGCCCACGTGGTCAAACTCGATATCCTGGTCCAGCGGCGGGCGCAGGCTGTCGGGGTCTTCCTGTTCGGGCTGCGTCAAAAGGATTTCGCTGGCGCGCCCGAAGGAGACCATC
>ERZ795057.375-NODE-375-length-47835-cov-20.070762_pt1 | contig 47835 bp, 40 predicted proteins | sample MGYA00375141_ERZ795057 | MGnify/ENA primary metagenome ERZ795057 (study PRJEB30186, sample SAMN05720163) | activated sludge metagenome | isolation source: Anaerobic digester | place: Hong Kong | collected 2015-01-26 ...
AAGTTTCAGTTTTATTTAAAAGTATTTTTTTTGCCTGTGTATAACTGACTACTCCAAATATCGCACAAACGAGGATAAGAGCGCTGACTATAAGAAGTATCAGTTTGTTCTTTATGGAATTCATGTTTTCCTCCGCAAATATTAAAAAATACAATAATCTGATTTAATTTAATACTAATTAAGGAGAAAAACAATCTTGGGGTGGATTATTTTTATAAGATTTTTTTTACTTAATTTTTTAGTTATAACAATTAATTTATGTTTTTAACTCTTACGCAATTTCGAAATGAATAATGATTATAATAATCAGTGGCAGACATCAAAAACAAGGAGGCAGAGATCGTCGTTAAACTTGTCGCTGCTGCAGAAAGTCTTCAATTCATCAATGAGTTTCCCTGAAAATAATACAGGCTCCATCTCAGCATTATTTTTTATAAATTCTCTGAACCTGTTCTCTCCGAAAAGTTCATTTTTTAAATTCATACATTCAGTAATTCCGTCTGTATAAAAAACCACCCTGTCGCCTTCATTTAACTGCACCTCTTCTTCTGCTAATTTAAGATCATTAAACCAGCCAAGAGGTTTCCCCTGCGCCTTAAGCTCAAAAAATTCACCGGTGTTCTTTCTAAAAACAACGGGATAGAAATGCCCCGCATTAGCGTATCTTAATTTTTTCGATTCCCGCTCAATGAGACAGAAAAATGTAGTCATGTAAATTGAGTTTACCGTAGAATTACATAATATCGCATTCAGCTGGTGGAGAACCTCTGTACATGATTTTTTTTCATAGATGCTGTCAAACGCCATCTTGGCAATCATAGAAATAAATGCTGAAACAAGACCATGCCCTGAAACATCAGCTATGAATATTTCAATCTGATTACCGTTCTCTTTAAAATCATAAAAATCACCACCTACTTTATCCATAGGAATATAAGTTGAGTGGAATCTGAACCCGGATATATCAGGAACATTATGGGGCAGCAATTTTCGCTGGATCAGGCGGGCGATGCGTAATTCCTCTTCAATTTCATTATTTCTTTTCTCTATGGTAATTTCATAATTACGGGTTTTAAGAAGCATCTTAATACGAGTAAGGAGCTCTTTGGAATTAAAAGGTTTGGTGAGGTAATCATCAGCTCCGTATTCAATTCCTTCAATTTTACTTGATATATCAGATTTTGCTGTAAGCATTATTACAGGAGTACGCTGAAGCAGTTTGTCCTCTTTAATTCTCCTTGTCATTTCGTAGCCGTTCATTACAGGCATCATTACATCCGATATAATCAGTGCCGGTCTCAGATGATGCGCTGTTTTCAAACCTACTTCTCCATTTTCAGCAATATGCACCCTGTAATATTTCTGCAGCAGGAATTTAAGAAAATGCTGCATATCGGGATTATCTTCAACTATAAGAATATCTGCATTAGAGTTCTGACCGTGTACTGCTTCCTGCTGTTCAGTGTTTTTTTCCTGTTTCAGATCGGACATTTCCCTCATGCCGAAAAAACGGTAATCCGAAACAGATTCTTCAAGTTCAACGCTTTCTATAAACTGAAAATTTTCATTACCACTTAAGTGTTCTTTCCCTTTCGGAATTTTTACAGTAAAAACTGTACCATGATTAGCAGGAGAATCATCAATAAATCTGCTGGTAACAGATACAGCTCCCCCATGCATTTCAACCAGCTCTTTTGCAAGGGCGAGCCCTATTCCTGTACCTTCATATTTCCTGGTTGAACCGGCATCCACCTGAGAAAAACGGTCGAATATCGATTCAAGCTTATCAGATGGAATTCCTATTCCTGAATCTTCAAAATCGATGTAGCAGTTAAAATCGTCGTCCCTTACTGTGACTTTAATGAATCCGCCTCTATCTGTAAACTTCAGGGAATTCGAAAAAAGATTCATTACAATTTTATCCATTTTTTCCATATCGATATAAAGCGGAACAGTTCCGGCGCAGTTATCGAAAGTTATGGATATCCCTTTTGACTCAGCAGCTGAATGAATTGAAGAAGTATAATTACGTATAAAACTGACAATATCAATTACCTGTATTTTCAGGTTCATCCGTCCGGCTTCGATTTTTGAAAAATCCAGAAGGTTATTTATAAGTTTCAGAAGCTTTATGGCATTTCTCTGTAAATTTTCAAAAAACCTGTTATCAATTTTACCATCGTAATCTCCCTGTAAAACAGACTCAATCGGTGATAGTATAAGTGTAAGCGGAGTACGGATCTCATGAGAGATGTTAGCAAAAAAGTTTGATTTGATTTTATCGAGCTCCTTAAGATGCTCATTAGCTTTGTTAAGTTCAAGCGTACGTTCAGCAACTTTTCTTTCAAGGTTTTCAGTAGCACTTTTCTGAATTTCGATGGTTCTCAGCTGCGCTGTTTCTTTCTCCTCCTGAAGAATATTTATCCTGTCGCCAAGAGCGAATGAAAGAAGAATAACTTCAGCAGCCGAGCCTATCTGTACACTGTATTGTGTAATAAAGTTTGACGGCAGATAACCCGCGTACTGAAGACCTAGCAGAGAACACCCCGTGAGATATAATGTCCAGGCAAGAAGATAAAACTTTGCAGTTCTGTTCCCTTTGAACGCGCTGATTATGCCGACGATAAAATAATTAAAAACAGCAGTTACTGTTGTTATTGCTGACAGCCTTGTTGCAAAGGAATAGTCCATTTTAAGTGTAATTATCATACCCGCAAATGACCATATCATCATGAGTACAACCATTACTTCCGCGACGGGAGCAAGTTTTTTCAGATCAAGAAATGTGCGGATAAACTGCCCGATTAAAAATATCCCCATGAAGATAAAAAAAGGCGTACTGATTTTTGCCCACCATAAACTATGGGGCCATATATACTGAAAACCTACACCTGTAAGAGCCAGTGTGAAAAAGATAAATGATACGATATACAATATATAATAAAGATAGCTTATATCCCTTACTGAAAAAAAGACAAATAGATTATATAACACCATTACAATAAGAATACCGTAATATAATCCTAACAGCAGGTATTCCAGAACAATAGCTTCAGCAAAATACTCCGGAGTCTGGAGGGTCATCGGGAATTTAATCAAACTGGAAGATTTTATTTTCACGTAGTAAGTATTAATGCCGTGGTTTATATTTATTTTAAAAATAAAATTCCTGTGTTGTATCTGCCTGTTTTCAAAATTATACTTAAAACCAGCCTTATGTAAATGATACTTGTTTTTGCTATCCGGCGCATAAAGCTCGATATCATCAAGATGCTGGTATGCGATTTCAAGATACATCTCTTTTGATATAACCTCAGGATTATCAACCCGGAATCTGACCCAGAATGTTGATGTGGAATATCCCATTTTAGGTTCTTCGTCTTTACTCCTGATAAAACTGTCAGTAAAATCTTTTTTAAGAAAATCCTGAATTACAACGATCCCATCTTTATCTTCAAGTATTTCAAGGCTTGTGCCAAGTTTATAACTGTTTTGATTCTGCTGAAGGGTAAGAACAGGTGATTGGGAATATACAGGTAATAATGTTATGAATAACAGGATAGAAGCTATAAATAATTTTGTTAAAAAACCCGGGAGTTTCATCAGTATCTCCGGATAATGGCTGCATTCATTGGTAGATTATCCTTTCAATTCATGAATATCGAATATTCCGGAATGAGGTTGATTATTGTTAATAACGGTTTAGACAGCTTTTTTAATGACCTGTGATTCAGATACAGGCAGAATGTTTAACTGTTTATAAAATTATCCGTAATTAATAAACTTCCGGGTATTAATGATATTTAATATCAATTAAAAAAAAATTCAAGCAGAATTATTTTTAAATACAGGTATTCTCTTCCTGTAATCCATAATTTTCAGAAACAGTATTTTTTGAGTATTTAATAAGGGCCTGCTCTTTTTTAGAAAAGTGAAGAGTATCTTTTGTAATTTTAAAGAAGTGATAACCGTTTATCGAAATAATCACCGCAAGTGGGAAGTTGCGGGGATTAATAAACAGTGCTTTCAGCAGAAAATTTATGTAACTGAAACAGTATTTTGAAAAGCTGATTGTGATAAATGATTTAATAAATGCTTTAACATCATTACCCCTCAGAGAACGCTTTCCATAAACTTTAACCGGCATCCTTGATATAAGCAGAAGAGATCGTTTGAAATATTTTTCAGGAGTATACAGGGTTCTCAGAACCCTGCTATATCCTTCAACGATTTTTTGTTTTTCCATAACAGGTATAAAGTTAATATCAAATGTATTTGTATTATTTCCGCTCGTTTCATAGAGAATGCGTCCCTCTTTTTCAAGTCTTCTGTAGAGCTGAGTACCCGGAAGCGCGAGCATAATTCCGATCATTGCCATAGGTATCCCTGCTTTCTGTATAAAATCTATCTGACGATCAAAGATATCATCCGTATCTGTATCAAATCCCAGGATAAAACCGGCTATTACTTCAATACCGTTCTTTTGTATTGTTTTAACGCTTTCAAGTAAATCATGCTTTACATTCTGCTGCTTATTTATATTTGCAAGAGTTTCAACATCCGGAGTCTCAATACCTATAAACACCATTGTAAATGCACAATCTGCCATAAGCTCAAGTATCTCATCATCCGCAGCAAGGTTTATGCTTGCTTCTGTAAAAAATGTAAACGGATATGACCGGTCAGACTGCCATTCTTTTATTGCCTTGAGCAGCTTAACAACTTCCCCACTGTGGCCTATGAAATTATCATCAACAATAAAAATCAATCCCCTGAAACCGGTATCATAAACCGCATTCAGCTCAGCAATAAATTGAGTAACAGATTTAAGCCTTGGCTTACGGCCGAACATTTCAATTATATCACAAAATTCACACTTAAAGGGGCACCCTCTCGAAAACTGGAGCGGCATTGAACCGTAATCATTTACATCAATAATATCAAAACGGGGTACCGGTGTGTTTTTAATATCCGGCTTTAATTCGGAAAAGTAAATTTCAGCAGGTACACCTTTCTCAAAATCCTGTATAAAACTGTTTATTATCGATTCACCTTCACCTAAAAGAAAATGATCAATACCTTCAATTGTTTTATATGACGAAGTAGGATAAGGCCCCCCTGCTGCAACCGGCCTTTTCAACCTGTTGCATTTTATTACTACCTCGCGGAATGAATCCTTCTGAATTATCATTGCTGACAGAAAAACAATATCTGACCAGAGAATATCCTCATCCCTCAGTTCACTTACATTCATATCTATAAGCTTAACTTCATAATGCGGAGGGAGCATTGCAGCTACAGTCATGAGCCCGAGGGGGGGCATAAGAGCTTTTTTATTAACAATTTTAAGAGTATGCTTCAGGCTCCAGAATGTCGATGGTGATTCAGGATATACCATAAGTATCTTTTTTTTCATTATACAGCACCCCGGTATTAACGGCTTTTATATGCTTAAAACTGACCGTAATATATTTTAATTTTGAATATAACAGTGTGTATAATTGCAAGAGTTTTTTGACTCTAAATAAGACACAGAAGTTTATAATTTAAAGATATTATAAAAAAACCGGATAGATTATCCGGTTCTTAAGCAAACGCCCCTTGCGAAAGGGGCGTTATAAAAATAAGTTTATACCTCTCTGAGGTATATTGCTCCTTTAACAGAATTATCGTTCAGGTAAAAACTTTTTTTATCTTCAAAAAATACAGCATTATCTGTTCCGAATGCTTCAGAAAGCATATTTTCATGAATATATGCTTTATCTTCAGAAGGTAGTACAAAACAAGCAACTGCGGTATTCAGTTTTATGTTTTTTTCTGAGTAACCTTTTTTAATTGCTTTGAGCTTTTCAATATCTTCTTTAAGTGTTTTAACAGTTTGAGCTCCAGCAATCTTTTCATTTTCGCCTATTACTCTGAGCTCTATTGCCCACTCATTTTCAACAAGGAGATCTACTTCAACATCTTTTCCGCTTACATTGATAACTGCTTCAGGAACAATTCTGCTTTTACCGGATATACCTTTTGAAAGTGCACCTGCAGCTTCTACATGAAGCCAGTTCTCAAACGCAGAACTCTCTTTTGAAAATACGGTGAGCCCGTTTGATCTTTCAATGCTGAGCCTTAAATCGCTTTCAATGACATGTTTCAATTCCTCAAATTTCATTTTGCTTACCTCACTTTTTATATATTTAACCATTTGTTATCATTTCCATCAGTAAAATCAATACATTTACATCATTTTTGTTTATTTTTATATTTTTTTTATACACACTTATAGTGTAATAATATAAATTTTTGAACAATTACCGGTAACTATGCGACTACATAGTCACAAAGTTAAATTATATAAATATTCTGATAAAAAATATAAGTATAAAATTGAATAGGTTCAGCTGATAAATAATGCTTGATTTAACTCTATTATTTGTTATTTTATAAAAAGATATAAATCTCACCGGGAAGCAGGAAGCAGAGAATGAAATTTCAAAGTTACCTGTAATGAATTTAAAAGATAATATTTCACCAGACACCACAGAAAACATTCTCGGTTTTATGACTGAAATTTCGTCATTCATAAGTGATGGAATACTTATTATTGATTCAGAGGGGAAAATAAAACTCTGGAATAATACAGTACATAACATGACAGGTATCCCTTCCGAAAAAGTTCTGAATAAGTATATCTGGAATGCCATAAAGGATATATACAGATCCTCACTTAAGCCGGATGAAGTTGAAACAACAGCGCTTGGATATTTTAACGGTATACTCAATTCAGATAATCATACACTCCGGAAGTCTATTATGTTTCCGACTTTCGATTCGATGGGACGTGCTGTTACTTTCGGTATTAATCTTCTTAAAAAAACAGTAAACTCTGAGCAGTTTATTTACTGCATTATCTCTGATATTTCAGATCGGGTTACAGATTGTGTAGCCGGTGAATTTATGACAATATGCTCAGCAGCGAAGAGTGAAATTTCTACTCAACAGCTCCCACCTGTAAATCTTTCATCTTCACCGGTTCTTAGTGACGATGCTCTCCGGATTTCAGCAGAAAAATATTCCCGCTCTTTTCACTTCGCCCCGATAAGTCTTACAATCACGACACTTAACGAGGGACGGATTGTTGAAGTTAATGATGAGTTCCTCAGGAATACCGGCTATACCCGGTCAGAGGTTGAAGGTAATACTGTTTTCGGAATTAATATCTGGGAGACACCGGAAGTCCGTGAAAAGATTCTTGCTCCCCTTAAAAACTGGAAGCCGGTTAAAAACCGGGAGATTATCTTCAGGCATAAAAACGGCGAACTACACAATTACATTTATTCCGGCGAACCTATCAGGATAGGCGATGTTGACTGCATTATTTCCAACTTCTTTGACATCACAGAGAGGAAGAAACTCGAAGAGGCACTCCGAATCTCGGAGGAGAAATTTTCAAGGACATTCAGGGCTGCACCTATAAGCCTCAGTATTACATCACTCGATGACGGGCTGATCATGGAGGTTAATGATGAATTCCTCCGCAATACCGGGTACACCAGATCTGATATTATAGGGAGAACAGTATTCGATATAAATATATGGGAGCCGCCCGGGGACAGGGAAAGAATTATCCCTCTCCTCAGACAGGGTCACACTATTAAAAATATTGAGATAAGGTTCAGACACAAAAACGGAGACTTACATAACTATATCTACTCCGCCGAACCGATTATGCTTGATGGTGTTAATTGCATCATATCAATTTTCTTCGATATTACTGAAAAGAAGCAGCTTGAAAATGCGCTCAGACTGTCAGAGGAGATGTATAAGACCATATTTGAAAGTTCAGGCTCAGCAATGGGCATTGTAAAAAATGACCTGCTTATACTTGTAAATGAAGGTATGGTCAAACTTTCAGGTTATTCTAAGAAACAGATTGAAGGAAAAATGAAGTGGCAGGAATTTGTCATTCCTGAATACGTAAGAGAAATTCGCAAAAACGCCAGGGAACTTGGTGCTGACGAGGCTTCTTTAATTAACCAGAATGAATTCAAAATTAAAGATATTGATGGAAAGATAAAAGATGTCTACTGCCTTACAGCGCTGGGCCCGGCTCCGCAGCAGTATGTAGTCACATTAATAGACATGACAGAATATAATTATCTGCTTGGACAGATTAATGAAATCAGTAAACGTGAGCAGCAGCGTGTTGGTGAGCTCCTGCATGATAATCTTATACAGTATTTAACCGGTATCTCCCTTTTAATACGCACCCTGGAGATTAAAAAACAGACCGGAAGAACTATTGAAATGAAAGATATCCGGAAACTGCATGATCTTATAAGTGAATCTCTTTCACTGGCAAAAAAACTTCTCAAGGGGCTCTTCCTTGTAGAGATTGATTATGAAGGACTCCCCAGTACGCTTAAAAATCTTGCCACCTCTGTTAGTGAAATTTATGACATAACCTGCACCTTCGAAGAGGAAAACGAAGCAGATGATATAGATGTAATTAAAGCAACAGAACTTTATTACATTGCGAATGAGGCTGTACATAATGCTGTTAAACATGGAGCTGCTGACACAATAAGTATATTACTCCGTAACAGCATTAATGATATTACACTTGAAGTAACTGATAACGGCTGTGGTTTTCAGGATAAAAATATCAGGGAGGGCGGGGGTTTCGGCCTGAAGCTTATGAAGTTCAGGGCAAAGATGGTAGGTGCAAAAATATATATAATAAATAACAGTGATTGCTGCGGTGTAAAAATTACCTGCAGACTGCAGAAGAACAATATGTGAGAGGAAAATATGCCTGTACGGACAAAAAATAAACGGCACACAGTACTTATTGTTGAAGATCATTCGATTGTAAGGATGGGGCTTTCAACTCTTATCTCACAGCTTGATGACATCAGTCTCTGCAGTGAGGCTGAAAGCGGCGGGAAAGCCCTTGAATTTCTGAAAAACAACAGACCCGATATTGTTATTGTAGATATATCGCTTAGGGATATGAATGGAATTGATTTAATCAAATATATTAAAAGGATTAATGCGGACATTCCGATTCTTGTACTTTCTGTATTCGATGAGACATTTTATGCTGAAAGGGCATTCGCAGCTGGCGCAATCGGTTATATTATGAAACAGGAGGCTTCTGAAGTTATTATAAAAGCTATAAGGACAGTTCTCTCCAATGAGATCTATGCCAGCGACAGAATCAAGGACAGGCTCCTTAAAAAGGCTATCGGTAAAGGAACCGGTATAGATGACTCACTGCTATCATCCCTGACAGACAGAGAATTGCAGGTATTCGAACTTATCGGCCGGGGGAATGAAACCAGGGAAATAGCTGAAAAATTAAGGCTAAGTATTAAAACTGTAGATACCTACAGAGAACATATAAAAGAAAAGCTCAATCTTAAAAATGCCACTGAACTGATCCAACATGCATCTCAATGGGAACTCACCAGGCAGAAGTAAAAAAATAATCTATAGCAAATAAAGAACTAATTCAATCGTTTAGCTGTTATAGTGTAAACTGATGTTCAAGTATCTCCCATAGGGGATCCCCCTACTCTTTTTTTTAGAAAATACTCCATTGCAATTCTCAGAAAATCTGTTATTAAAAAAAACATAAACTGCCACCTCAAACTTATATGTATCCACCCGATTGGCATAACTCCTGTTATATGTATTATCAAGCTATGACATTATAAAAAAATAAAACCATACCGGAGGCTTATATGAACACAAGGCTGGATGAAGAATCATCAGTTACAGGCGAGGCGGGATGTATATCACAGACATCGAGCGTTTTTGAACTTACCGAAGAACAGCAGATGGTAAAAGACATGTGCCGTGACTTCGGCGAGAAGGTACTCAAAGAGCAGGCTGTGGAGATAGACAAGACACACCGTTTCCCCATGGAAACGACCAAAAAGCTTGGCGAACTGGGGATGATGGGTATTGTTTACCCCGAAGAATATAACGGTTCAGGAATGGATTATGTAAGCTATTCTATTGCAATAAGTGAACTGTCAAAGTACTGCGCATCTACTGGCACAATACTTGCTGCACACAACTCACTCTGTATATCACCAATCTATTACTTCGGTACTGAAGCCCAGAAGAAAAAGTATCTTCCGAAGCTCTGCTCAGGGGAACATATCGGTGCTTTTGCAATTACTGAACCGGAGGCAGGTTCAGATGCCGGAGGTACAAAAACTACTGCTGTACTTAAAAATGGCAAATGGATATTGAACGGCAGCAAAAATTTTATAACTAATGGCGCCGTATGTGACGTACACGTTGTTCTCGCTGTAACAGATAAAGACGGTCAGAAAGGCAGAAACACCGGATTTTTCATTGTCGAGAAAGGTACACCCGGTTTTACAGTAGGGAAAGTGGAGGATAAGCTTGGTATTTGTGCTTCATCTACAACAGAGATGGTTTACGATAACTGCGAGATCCCGGAGGAGAATATTTTAGGCAAACCGGGTGACGGTTTTAAAATTGCAATGCATACCCTTGATGGCGGCCGTGTTGGAGTTGCTGCTCAGGCTCTTGGCATTGCACAGGCAGCTCTTGATGCAGCAGCAGAATATGCTCACCAGAGGAAACAGTTTGGCAAACCGATATCAAAGCTTCAGGCCATACAGTTCATGATTGCTGATATGGCTACAGAGATTGAAGCTGCATGGCTGCTTATTTATAAAACTGCTGAGCTTCTTAATACCGGTGACCGCAGAAAAGCTTCTAAATACTCTGCAATGGCAAAACTATATGCTTCAGAATGCGCGCACAGGTGTACACATAAATGCATGCAGATACATGGCGGCTACGGATATGTAAAAGATTATATCGCAGAACGTCTGTACAGGGATGCAAGAATTACTGAGATATACGAAGGAACATCAGAAATTCAGAGGCTTGTTATAGGCAACAGTGTTTTAAGCGAATACGAATAAATATAAAACAGTTATGGAGGTAATAGTATGACTTATAAAGCTGAATATGAAAGAAAAACAGTAACATCGGATGAAGCGGTAAAAGTAGTTAAATCGGGTGACCTGGTGCATTATGGTGAATTTGTAATGAATTCACATATACTTGATGCAGCTCTTGCCAGGCGGAAAGAGGAATTGCATAATGTTGAAGTGCGTTCTGTTTGCTGTCCCTATGTTCCTCAGGTGGTACAGCAGGATCCGGAAAGAAATCATTTCATCTATAACGACTGGCATTTCAGTACAGCGAGCAGACGTTCTCATGATAATAACCTATGCAACTATATATCTCTCACTTATCATGAAGGTCCGACTTTTTTTGAAAGAGGTTATGTAGTTCCTGATGTTGCAATGATTAAAGTTGGCCCCATGGATAAGGCCGGATTCTTTAACCTCAGCACAAGTAATTCAATAACACTTGCGATGTGTGAAGCTGCAAAAGTTGTTATTGCTGAAGTAAACAACTCTCTTCCGAAGTGTCTTGGAGGAGCGTGTGAATCGATACACATTTCACAGATAGATTATATTGTTCACGGTGACGACAGGCCGCTCATTGAACTTCCCGATATCCCTGTTTCTGATGTAGACAAAAGAATAGCAGAACTTGTAATGAACGAAATTCCTGACAAAGCATGCCTTCAGCTCGGTATAGGTGCGATGCCTAATATTGTCGGAGCAATGATCGCCAGGTCCGACCTTAAAGATCTCGGTATTCATACAGAGATGCTTGTTGATTCATTCGTTGATATGTATAACAACGGGAAAATCAGCGGAAGGTTCAAATCCATCGATAAAGGTAAGATTGTATATACTTTCGCAATGGGTACAAAAAAACTGTATGATTTTCTGGATAATAACCCTGTTTGCGCAACATACCCGGTGAGCTATACAAATGATCCATTCAGAATTGCACAAAACGATAATGTAATAGCAATAAACAATGCTGTGGAAGTGGATCTGTACGGGCAGGTATGTTCTGAATCTTCCGGAGTCAGACAGATATCCGGGACTGGGGGACAGTTCGATTTTATTTTCGGCGCATACAGGTCCATTGGCGGTAAAGGTTTCATATGTCTCAGATCCTCAAATGAAAAAGATGGACGTATTATTTCAAGAATTACTCCGACACTACCTGCTGGAGCAACAGTGACAGTTCCGCGGAGTATAACCAATTACGTTGTAACAGAATATGGCATTGCCATGCTGAAAGCTAAATCCACATGGCAGAGAGCGGAGGAGCTGATAAATATAGCGCACCCTGCAGTAAGAGACGACCTTGTGAAGATGGCTGAAAAACAGAAAATATGGGTGCGCACAAATAAACTTAGTGCATAACTGTTACCGGCTGTATCTGTTTAAGAATAAGCCTTCGGGGCGGGGTCATACCCGCCCCTTTTTATTTTTTTTTGACTTATTCCACTACAATTGTATATTATATATAATGAATATCAAATGGAGGTGACTGGTTATGAAAGAAGATCTCAACCTGCTTGAATCACAATTTTTAAGAATTTACCGGATAAACCATAAAAAAGCAGATCAAAGCCTTGAATACAACCAGGTTCTCGAACAGGGCCTGAAAGCTTTAAGGGATGGTTTTGACTCGCTTGCTGATTCTCTTATTGATAAAGGATATATCGTAAAGAAAGGTAATGATCTTGTTTTGACAGATAAAGGAGATCAATATCTTTACCATAAAAAACTATACAGTGACTACTAAACTCTTTTTTGTATCTATCAAAGACCTTTCAAAGAGTATTGATTGTATAATACTCTTTGAATAACTTCGTTATTCACACTTTTTTTAATCTGATAAATTTTATTATTGCAACCATTTAACCTTTAAAACTGTTATATATTTTCAGTAATAATTCCAAAATATACTTTTTAGTGTAAAGAAATAAATTATATACTTCAGCCGCGAAGGCGGCAGAGGTAATAGAGCATTTATTGTCTGAAAAAAGTTAAAGAATAAATACTGATATATTTTCGAAATTCCAAAACACTTATTTGGAATAGTAAGCTTTCGCATACATATTATAATCAGGAGTCACACTATGAATCTCCAGAAGTCGAAGCAGGACGATGAAAAAATGACTGAGAAAGAATCTGGATTACGAAGAACAATAATAAATATGAAAGGGACCTTTGCAATCCTTTATATATTAACTAATACTCTTATAGGTTACCCCTTTCTCCTTACTGCTGCTTTATTGAAGCTTGTAATTCCATTCAACTTTTCCAGAAAATTTTTTACCAGGATACTAAATTTTATAGCTACAACATGGCTTGATATAAACAATATCCTTTATAAAAAAATACTCGGTGTTAAAATTGAAGTTACCGGTGAACATGAACTTTCACCTAAGGAATGGTATATGGTACTTTCTAATCACCAGTCCTGGTCAGATATAGTAGTTCTTCAGATGGTATTTAACAGGCGTATTCCTTTGCTTAAATTTTTCATCAAAAAAGAATTAATCTGGGTTCCGCTTCTTGGCATAGCATGGTGGGCTCTCGACTTCCCTTTCATGAAAAGATTTTCATCTGAATTTCTCAAGGCTCACCCCGAAATGAAAGGTAAAGATATTGAAATTACACGTAAGGCCTGCGAAAAATTCAAGTATACCCCTGTAAGTGTAATGAATTTTGTCGAGGGAACAAGATTCACACCGGCAAAACACGCTAAACAGAAATCTCCTTATAAAAATCTTCTCAAGCCTAAAGCGGGTGGAACAGGTTTTGTATTTACCGCAATGGGGAGCATGTTTCATTCTATCCTTAATATAACAATTAAGTATCCCGAAATGGATTACAGTATCTGGAGCTTTCTCTGCGGCCGCGTACATAAAGTTGATGTTCATATTGAAAAACTCCCGGTTGATGAAAAACTGATTGGTGATTATGAAAATGACGAAGTTTACCGTAATTATTTCTGTCAATGGCTCAATGATTTATGGCATGAAAAAGATAAATTAATTTCAAAATTAAAATAATTTTCTATAATCAAACCTATGATAATAAAAATAATATTATGGGTCAACCTGAGTCTTCTTCTGCTCCATGAAATGGATGCTGTCAGAACCATGGAGTGGAAGATGATGGCTGTAATCAACAGAATTGACGACAGTATTGCATCCTGTATTTTTATAGGAATGCATTTCGTTCTTTTTATAATAATATTTTATCTGCTCGAGTATCATTTCTCAGTGTTATACTGGATTATCAGCATTTTCCCTCTCCTCCACCAGCTTTTACATATTTTTTTCAGAAAACATCCTGCTAACAGGATGAATAATATCTTCTCCAGAGGGATAATCACTCTCATGACTTTATCCGGATCCGCCGGAATAGTTACCGGTATTATTTGTAATTATTGACTAATTTTAATCATGTTTTATTATATCCGTACTTTTATGACAGGTCGAATAATGAAACAGGCAATACAGATAATATTATTTTTGTTATTTTTTCTTCAATATTCTTATGCCCAGCAGAACCCCTCAGGAATTAAATGGAAATACATTGACACCGGTGTTTACAAGATAATTTTCCCTGAAGAAATTACTCCAGCCGGTAAAAGAATGGCTGACCTGATGCTTCATTATGAAAAATATAATTACTCCAGTATAAAAACATCTCCACGCAGAATACCGATTGTTCTCATCAATCAAAATGCTGAAGCCAATGGATTTGTTTCACCGGCGCCATTCTATTCACACTGGTATACAACTCCATCATCCTTTGACGGAATTGAATGGTTCAGAGGACTTGCTATTCATGAAGGCCGGCACATGGTCCAGATGAATAAACTTAAAGATGGTGCCGGCAAAGGTGCGTGGAGATTATTATTCGGAGAATTAGGAACAGCCGCCTTCCAGGTAATTTACGTGCCTGCCTGGTTTATGGAAGGTGATGCTGTTTCAATGGAAACAGCATTAACAAAAGGGGGACGCGGCCGTCTCCCGTACTTTTCTCTATGGCACAGAGGACTTGAACTCTCCGGAAACAGATATTCATATTATAAAGATTATCTTGGTTCATATGATTCTCTATATCCCCGGAATGATCATTACAGGCTCGGTTACCTTTTATGCTCATATATTCAGAGGCATTATGGAGTTGATGTCTGGAACAGTGTTCTTGAAGATACCGGAAAATATTTTATCTTTTTTACTTTCGACAGTTCTCTAAAATATGCTACCGGTAAATCAATTACCGAATTATATAATGATGCTTTCAATGAATATAATCTTTTATGGAACAGGCAGACAGCAAATCTTAAACTTACAGACGCTTCTATTGAATCAAAACATTACCCCCGGAGATTTGACAGTTTTCTTTTCCCTGTCCATGCTGGTGAAAACAGAATATACACACTTAAGTTTTCACGAAACCGGAAACTTATGCTGGGTTCCATCGATAAAGAAGGTAAATTCGATGCTGTAAAAAGAATGCCTTACGAAGTGATGTACGGGATGATGATGAATGAAAAAACCCTTTCATCAGGTGGTGGTAAATTTCTCTGGAGGGAAACAATCCCTGATCCCAGGTGGGGCTACCGGAGCTATCTTGATCTTAAACTTTATGATTCAGAAACTGATGAAACTGTATGGCTTTCAGATAAGAGACGATTCATTGCATCAGCAATATCACATGATGGCGAAAAAGCAGCTGCAATAGAATATACCCGGGACCTCAGGTATAGAATTTCCCTGTTTGATATAAATCAGAAAATTGAAATATCCTCTTCTGAACTTAAAAACACAGGCCATATTTTTGATCCTGCTGTATCTGATGACGGTAAATATATTGCTGTCTCATCACTTTCCGACAATGGTAACGCTATTCTGATTTATAATACATTGACACGAAAAATTATTAATCTTATAGATTATACCTTCGACGAAACTTTCCGGGCTCCTGAATTTTTCGGTAAATATCTGATATATGTTTCAAACTATTCAGGCATTGACAACATTTACGCCATTGACATTGAAAAAAAGAAAAGATACCAGGTGACATCGCGAAAATTCGGTGCATACTACCCTTCCGTTAATACTGCGGATTCTACAATGCTGTTTAATGATTATACTGCAAACGGATACTCTGTTGCGAAGATGGATCTCCGACCTGAAAGCTGGATTCCCATAGAAAAAGTAGAACGTAATATAATCGACACTATCGAACCTATAGCAAAAAGTGAACTTCAGGGAAATTTTAATACTGCATATAATGTACTTCAAAATGAATATAAAGTTAAAAACTATCATCCCTTACTTAACAGTATTAATTTTTTTGGATGGTTCCCGGCATTAAATTCAACAGACTCTGAATTCTATATTTCACTCCTTTCGCGTGATGTCCTTCACACTACCGATCTCACAGTTTCTTATATAAGAAATTTCAATGAAGGAACTAATGCCGGTATGGCATCACTTACATATAGCGGTTTATACCCGGTATTTACCCTGTCCGGAGTTTACGGCGAGAGAGCAGTCCGGGTCGACAATGAAAGCGGCGATAGTGAACTTGATTATATTACATGGAAAGAGACAACCGGTTTTGCAGGTATTCATTTCCCTCTGGATTTTTCGAGAGGAATTCATTCTACCTCTTTAACATTCGGCGGCAAAACCGGTTATATACACATAACAGACAAAACACAGGAAAACTGGAGCATTTACAATGATATAAATAAAGATGGTGATCTTTATTATTACAGATATTTTTTATCATTTTCACATATTATCCGTGGTGCTTTATCCTCAGTTACACCAGGGGTTGGTGAAGTTCTTCAACTGTCATACACGCACACTCCGCACGAGTCAGATTACAAAGGGAACCTCTTTTCTGCTGATCTTAAACTTTACCTGCCGGGATTTACTGATACCCAGGGGCTTATTTTTAAAGGGAGCTATGAAAAAATAAATTACAAAAACTATGTTTTCTCCTCACAGGTACTTTTCCCTAGAGGTTATGACTCAGTAAGGTATGAACATTTTATTCAGGGGGGAGCTGATTACGCCTTCCCTATTTGTAATGTGTCTTTTAACATATGGAAACTGATTTACTTTAAACGGATTAATGGTGATTTATTCTTCGATTACGGTGCCGGAAAAGGTGAAACGGGATATACATATTATAAATCTGCGGGTATTGAGCTTACAGCAGAACAGAACCTGCTTTCCAATCTTTATCTTGCAGTTGAAGCGGGACTCCGTTATTCATACTGTTTTGATACACCGGAACATGTCTATGAATTCGTTTTTAAAACTCCGGTGTATTAACCATATTATTGATATTTAAGAGGTCAATCGGATTCTTCATTATATTCATCATCAAAATCATTACCAGTTTCACTATCCAAATCAGTAACGGGTAATGGTTCCATGTTATATTTTGATTTAAAAAAATCAGCAATAGCGGAGTATCCGTTTCTCGATGCCACTTCTACGGCTCTTTCACCATTAACATTGCGTATGTTAAAATCCGCACCTTTTTCAGAAAAAATTTTTACAACATCAATATAGCCCTCTTCACATGCGATATGTGATGGTGTTGAACCGTCAATTGCAGCAGCATTTACATCAGCTCCTGCTGCTAAAAGTATTTTTGTAATTTCACTGTTACCCTGCTGTGAATTATAATGCAACGGTGTCATTTCATTTTCAGTTTTTGCTGATATGTCGGCTCCTTTTTGTATCAGAAATTTTACTATTTCAACGTTTCCTCCTTTTGCAGCGTAATGAAGAGGAGTAAGACCTTCAGAATTTTTTAGTTCAATATTTGCTCCTTTTGAAATGGCTATGGATGCAATTTTTACATCACCCATAAATGCTGCTGTGGACAGTATTGAATTTCCATCGAGATCTTTTCTATTAATATCAAATTTTCCATTCAGGAGGATTTCCGTTTTTACAGTATCTTTATCAGTAATTGCTTTTGTAATTAAAGAAATCTTTTCACTTTCAAGATTTTCAGCAAGTGCTTTCTTTTTTTCTTCAATATTTTTCTTTACAAAATCAACTATTGCTCCTGTTTCTTTTTCTGTTAAATCAAATGAAATCAAAACACCATTGGCAATCCGGGTTGTTTTCATTCTCGCGATAATATGCTGTAATGAAGAGAGTATTTCATTGCCAGCAGTTACTTTTTCCAGGGTGTTATCCCCGCTTCTGGATGCAATTATATCTGCGAATGAAGCTGCAAAACTTGTTCCGACAATAGCAAAATGAGTCAGCATAAGAAGCCTCTCACTATCGACTTCATGTGTCCCCTGCATACCTGCAAAAAGATGGATCCTGTCGTTTATCTTAATCCCGTATTCTACAGATTTTAAATTAAGAAGTGTTTTGAGAAAAACATTATCACTAAGTCCTCTTGCAAATAAAGTACCCTGAGTATACGCTTTATCCATTTCATTTCTCAGATAATCAGAAACCGATAAATTTATATATAAATCCTTTTTATCTGCATTATTTTTGAATATTTTTGCTGATTCAGTTAAGATACCCGGTTTCAATTTTTTTTTGTTTAAATATGATTTAACATATTCTTTCGACCCGATGATAAAAGTCTGTTCAATTAATGTAAAAAAAATACCGTTTCCGCTTTCGGTTTCATAAAAAGATATACCATCTATTTTTTCAGATTTGGATTTCAATGATTCAGGAATATTACCTTTGCCATTATTAACTGTTATGAATATCAGAAATCCCCCATTCTTTTCAAAATCCTCCACACACCCTGCAAAAAGAATCTCCTTAATATCACCAGGTTTAAGTCCGAAATCTGCCGGAGTTTTATTACCTGCATTTTTTGTATCATTGAACGCAAGTTCATCGATCTCATTGATATTTATCCCCTTCTGTTTTAAAAAAGATAACAGGTTTTCTATATTTATATACATAAATACATCACTTTTCCCGTTAACGGAAGAAAGCTCATCAAGTATTCCGGCATGAAGCGGAAGAACAAATGAAATAAAAACAATGATGACAGGAATCATAAAAAATCTTTTCATGAAAAGTCTCCAGAACAAGGATTATACCTTGAATTACTTACAATAAATATTCTATTAAAAGCTGATTATAAAAAATATTCAGTAATAATTCCTAAAAATACTTTTTAGTGTAAAGTAATGAATTATATACCCCCGCCGCCTTCGGCGGCGGGGGTAATAGAGCACTTCTTGACTAAAAAAAGTTAAGGAATAAATACTGAAAAATATTGATAAAATGTTTTTAAAAAAATCACAATTATTACTGATGTCAATTAAGAATAATGAATAAGCTGAAAAGATAGTTTGGTATTTAATTTAGCGCTATTAATATACTTTTATATCATACCTGATGCAGTAATTATAATATGACTCTTAATGTAACGTTTTATAATCCTATAGCAAATAACGAATGGTTTAAATTGTGTCATTGCGAACGACCATCAGGGAGTGAAGCAATCTGTTTTATGACTCAAATAGTAACTTTTTATAATAAATAGTTAATAATCTGAACAGATTGCCACGTCGCTATCGCTCCTCGCAATGACCAAAAAGAACTAATTCAATCGTTAAGCGCTATAATATTACAAACATAGTTGAAATATTAGGATTTATATCTTGCTAATATTTAAGTTTAATACTGAGAATTTTTTTCACAGTATTCCATTATCCAATATTATTTCGGGTTATTAAATGAATAAAAAATTATACTTAGCACCGGTTAAAGGGATTACAGACAGGACTTTCAGAAAAGTTTACGCTGCGTTTTTCAGCGGTATTGATGCTGCTGTTTCTCCTTTTATCACTTCTTCCGATTCCGTTAAAAAACTGACGGATCTCAAACCATCAGCTGATGATAAGATTAAAATCATACCGCAGATTCTTACTAAATCAGATGAACAATTTATTAATCTGGCAAAAAAATTAGCTGATAACGGTTCGGATGAAATAAACTGGAATCTTGGCTGTCCATTTAAAAAAGTAATTGATCGAGGAGAAGGTGCCGCTTTACTGAAAACTCCAGATGCAATAAAAAAAATTCTCGATAAAGTATGCTGTGCTTCACTGCCTCCACTGTCAGTAAAAATGAGACTTGGCCTGAAAGATTATAACGATATATTTCCCGTTATTGAAATACTGAATAGTTATCCTTTAAAAAAAATAATAATACACCCGCGAACTGCAGACCAGATGTATGATGGCGACATCAATATAAAAGTATTTCTCGAAGCTTTAAAACTTTCTGTTCATGAGATTGTTTATAATGGTGACATCACACACTACAAAGATATAGATTATATCCATGAAAAAACCGGTGAACTTCACGGATGGATGATTGGCCGGGGTTTATTGAATAATCCGTTTCTTGCTGAAGAGATACATTCCGGTAACATTGCTGATCACGCTGAAAAGATAAAACGGTTCAAACTTTTTATAGATGCTTTATTAAATGAGTATCAGTATGAACTCCAGTCATCATCCCACGTTCTTGATAAGATGCGGGGAGTATGGAGTTATATTTCACAAAGTTTTGAAAATCCGAAAAAGATTGAAAAACGGATAAGAAAAACATCAAATATAAAACGTTATATTGATGAAGTTGATATAATATTCAACAGTAATCCGTTAATTAGAAATATTGAATCAATAATAAAAAAAAGCATATGACAATTTATATGCGGTTTAACATACAGGTCAAACCGCATATAAATCAACTCAGTATGTCCAGCCCATAATTCCAAGACCGATGATATTCATTATTATAGAAATTGAATAAAGCAGAACAAGAAATTTAATCTTTCCTTGAATTGTTTTTAGAGATATAATAAAAATTGATGAACAGAAAAACCAGAAATAGCCTACAAAAAAGATAAGCCATACTCCGGAAAATGATCTATACCAGAACGTGTACTCCCATACAAGGTGTCCCCCTTTATTAAGAAGGCACTCAACAAAAACGCAGAATGCTGAAAACAGGATCGCCATGAACCATTTTTCAGGGAGGCCTAATATTTTAATCTTTTTATCTTCTGATAATGTATGATAAAAAATAATACCTGCAATTGAAAACATAAACATAATTTCAATGTTCCATCCTACTAATGTACGGAGAGCAGTATCACCAGGCGCTGTCCAGAAAGCGGAACGTCCTGATAATACCATAACCCAACCATTCCATGTTTCATTTAAAAAATCTGATCCGAAAAGTGCAAGGCCGGAAAAAACCGCATTCCAGTTCCCGGTCTGTTTTGCGTCTTTAATTTCTTTTGAATAAATATACATAACAATTGCAAGTAACGGAATCACATACCATTTTAAAGTAGAAAGGTCTCTTAAGCCACTTAAAGCCTGAATTGTTGCTTCAGTCATACTCATACCCCCTGCATTTTATAATGAAGTTAAAATTAAAATATTCATTTTACATTATTATATAATACCGGAAATGATTTACAACTTATATTTGATTGAAGGTATGATTTATCGGAAATATAAAAATAGCTGCCCCGAAAGAGGCAGCTATCCGGATAATCAAATTTAACTGCAGATTACAGGTTAGACATGATTCCAGGAACAACTTCAAAGAGGTCAGCAACTATTCCATATGTAGCAATGTTGAAAATAGGAGCTTCCGGGTCTTTGTTTACAGCAACGATGCATTTAGAACCTTTCATACCTGCAACGTGCTGTACAGCACCTGAAATACCGAGTGCAAGATAAAGATCGGGAGTTACAGTTTTACCTGACTGACCAACCTGTCTTGATGCTTCTGTCCAGCCGGAGTCAATTACAGGACGTGAACCTGCATATTCGCCGCCGAGTTTCTGTGCAAGCGGAATAACGATGTCTTTGTATTTGTCAGCGTCTTTAAGTCCACGACCGCCGGATACAATAACTTTCGCCTGTGAAATATCAACTCCACCCGCAGATGTAGCAATAACTTCTTTAACTTTAGTTCTTATTTCGCCAAAAGATGCAGATACAGCTGTTACACTGCCTGCTGCTCCTGCTTCTGCAGGATCATATGCGCCTTTTTCAACTGAAATAACAAATTTATCTGTTGTAACAGATTTTGTTTCCTGGAGTTTACCATTATAGATGTTTCTTGTGCAAACAAGTTTGCCGCCTTCAGCAACAACTTTATTTACGTTAGAAACTATACCAGCGCCGATAGCCATAGCAGCTTTAGCAGCATAGTCAACACCATCATATGTATGAGGAACAAGAACGCCTTTTACATCCTGTGATTCAACAACAGCTTTAACAGCCTGTGTATAACCATCAGCTGTGTATGCTGCCACTGCCGCATCAGTAACTGATAATACAGTAGGAATGTAATTTGCAACTTCTTTCGCAATAGCATCATCTTTTGCGAAAACAGCAGCAGCCGGCTCGAGACCGAGTGCAGGTGCGATTTCTTTAGCTACCCTGCAGAGCTCGAGTGTAGCAACGCTTAATTTACCATCTCTGTGTTCTGCGACTACAAGTAATTTAGCCATTATCAGATCCTCCCACCTTATATCACTTTCGCTTCATTTTTGAGTTTATCAACAAGTTTCGCAGCCGCTTCTGCAGGAGCACCCTGAATTATCTCTGCCATAGAATCAGATACAGGAACAAACATCTTGATAAACGCAGTTCTCGCTGAAGCTGATACACCGAGGTCTGCAGCTGATTTTGTGTCGAGCTGTTTTTTCTTCGCTTTCATGATACCGGGAAGAGTCGGATATCTTGGCTCGTTAATACCTGACTGAATTGAAAGCATTGCAGGTCCTGCGAGTTCAAGAACTTCATTAAGTCCGCCTTCGAGCTCTCTGTTGAGAGTAAAAGCTTTTCCGTCAGCTGTGTCGATTTTAACAACGTTTGTACAGTGAGGAATTCCAAGAAGATCAGCAACCATTACACCGGTAACCGCTGCCTGAAGGTCTTCTGACTGAACGCCTGTAAGAACGAGATCAACTCCGCCAATCTGTTCAATTGCTTTTGCAAGTGCGTTTGCAATAACAAATCCGTCAGCATCATAAACTGATGCATCAGTAATGTGGATTCCCCAATCAGCTCCCATTGCATAAGCCTGCCTTATATCCTTGGCAGCTCTGTCAGGGCCAGCTGATACTATAACTACTTCGCCGCCGAGCTTCTCTTTTAACTGGAGGGCTGCTTCAACAGCATAGTTATCGAAGTCGTTGATTTTAAAAGCGATTTGTGATTCATCGACTTTTTTGTCATCAACAATCTTAAACTTAGATTCCATATCCGGAACCTGTTTCAGACAGACAACTATCTTCATTACCATACTCCCTTAATTGAATTTTTGTTTGTTATTCACTAAAGTTAAAGTAAGACTTTATGCATTTTTTACTATAGTTATTTTAAATGTCAATATAAATCTCATTAAACGTTTAAAATAAACACAGCATACATATCTGTTTAATTAAAAGTTGAATCTCAATAAGCTTAATTGTGTGATATAATAATAACGATAAAAAAAAATAACGTTTTTTTTAACAAAGGGAAAACAGTCAGCAACTTTTCTGATAAGTCAAAAGACTTGTTGAAAAAGAAAAAATACTGTCCGGAAATAAATTCCGGACAGTATTACCGTTGCTTTACCTTATCAATTCAAAAACTGTCGCTGCGGCAGGCCCCCCGCCTGCGCATAGTGAAGCAACACCATATTTTATTTCACGTTTTCTCATTTCATGAAGAAGTGTTGTAATGATACGGGCTCCTGTCTGTCCGACAGGATGGCCCAGAGATATTCCGGAACCATTTACATTGATTATCTCTTTGTCGATTTTCAAAACTCTGTTGCATCCGATAATCTGTGCGGCGAAAGCTTCATTCAGCTCCCATAATCCTACATCACTCATGCTTAAACCGGCAAATTTAAGCGCCTTTTGAACAGCCGGGACAACCCCAAGCCCCATCACTTTCGGGTCAACAGCCGCAGATGCGGTTGCAACCAGTCTGGCAACGGGCTTCTGCCCCAACTCTTTTGCTTTTTCAAGACTTGCGAGCACAATCGCAGCTCCGCCATCGTTAAGAGAAGAGGCGTTACCTGCTGTAACAGTTCCATCTTTCTTAAATGCAGGCTTTAATCTGCTTAATGATTCACGTGAAACATCCTCACGCGGATGCTCATCTACTTCAAAAAGTGTTTCCCCCTTTTTTGTTTTTACAGATACAGGTGTAATCTCATCCTTAAACTTCCCTGCTTTGATTGCAGAAATAGCTCTCTGATGGCTCATATAAGCCCATTCGTCCTGTTCCTCCCTGCTGATTTCATACTGCTCTGCAATATTTTCAGCAGTAACGCCCATGTGGTAATTATTGAATGCGTCAATAAGTCCGTCATAAAGCATGTGATCGATAAGGGAAGAATCCCCCATTCGAAGGCCCTGTCTTGCTTTTAATGACATGTATGGCGCATTACTCATACTTTCATACCCTGCAACAAGCTCAATCTCCGTTTTGCCGAGCATGATCTGCTGAGACGCGATCTCTAAAGCCCTCATGGACGAAGGACACATCTGGTTGATTGTAACAGCTACAGTTTCGACAGGACAGCCGACACCAAGACATACCTGCCTCCCTGAATTCCCTTTACAACCGGCCTGAAGAACATTTCCAGCAATTACTTCATCAACCTGTTCCGGTTTTACACCTGCTTTTTCAAGAGCTGATTTTGCTGCTGCAATTCCGAGTTCAACAGCTGTTATGCTGCTCAATCCTCCAAGATAATCCCCGATTGCAGTACGGCTGGATGCAAGAACAACAACCTCCTTCATTCAATTCCCCCCGTATAATTCTATATATATTTTCTTATGGGATGGAAAGTTTAACTTTAAAAAGCAAAGGATTGCAAGTATTATTTTTTATATTTACATCATGACATGAAAAAATTTTTAAATTTTCATTAGGAACATAATGAAAATCACCAAAAAACAAAATAGCTATTAAATGAACTGTATTCCGTCCGACCGGTCAGCATGCCAATTGCACTTTTGCATCAACCGGACTTCAGTATAACAGTGATAATGCGGAATAAATGATTATGCCGGATAAGTTTGTAACATCAGGATAATACGAAACTTATCCGGTAATTGCCTATTTATAATAATTTTTTATTTCTTCAACAACTCTGTCAGCAGGTATATTTATAATATCCTTTTTGCTTCTCTCTTTCAGCTCAAGCTCACCATTTGCAAAAAAACCTTTACCCGCTGTAATACGCAAAGGTATTCCTATAAGATCCGCGTCTGCAAATTTAAAACCGGGACTCGCTTTACGGTCATCATAAAGTACATCAATACCGGCATTTTTCAGATTTTCATAAACAGCATCAACAGCCTGTGTTTCTTCATCGGTTTTTGATATACCTACAAGATGTACATGAAATGGAGTTACTTCTTTTGGCCAGATTATGCCCCGCTCATCACTGCATTGCTCAACTATAGCAGCCATTGTCCTGTTAACCCCTATTCCGTAACAACCCATTATCGGCGTCACAGCCTCACCCTTTTCATCAAGAACAGTGAGATTCATTGCTTTTGTATACTTATATCCGAGTTTAAAAATATGTCCTACTTCAATCCCCTTTTTTTCGTACATTGAAGCTCCGCATTTAGGGCATATATCACCTGCGCGGGCAGAAGTTATATCAGCTTCTTCTTTTATTGAGAAATCACGTCCTGGATTTACTCCTGAATAATGGTAATCTTTTTTATTGGCACCGGTATACGTATTAACTAAATCTTTGATTGATATATCAAAGATGATCCTTGTATCTTTAATACCTACAGGCCCCGCAAACCCGAATGGAGCACCGGTAACCTGCTGAACAATCTCATCAGAAGCAAGTCCAAGTTCAACCGCATTAACAAAATTTTTAAGTTTATGTTCATTAACCTCCCTGCTCCCGGGCACCACAACCATGAGCGGTTTGCCATCAGCAACATAGATAATACTCTTAAGAAATTTATCATCGTCACAGTTAAAAAACTTAACAAGATCCTCTATTGTTTTTACATCAGGGGTATGAACTTCTTTAAGCTCATCAGCCGGGGATTTTGAATTAACTTCAGGTCTCTTGTATTCAGCTTTTTCACTGTTTGCCCTGTATTCACATTTTTCACAAATGAGAAGAACCTCTTCGCCTATTTCGGAAGCTACCATAAACTCTTCTGATGTACTGCCGCCCATATTGCCTGAATCTGCCTGTACAGGAATCGTTTCAAGACCGCATCGTTCAAAGATCCTTCTGTATGCTTTTGCCATTGCATTGTATGATTCATCAAGACCATTCTGATCTATATCAAATGAATATGCATCTTTCATGATGAATTCCTTGCTTCTTATCACACCGAATCTCGGTCTTATTTCATCTCTGAATTTAGTATTTATCTGGTAAAGATTAAGCGGGAGATCCCTGTATGATGAAACTACTGAACGTACAAGGTTTGTAAAAGCTTCCTCATGAGTAGGTCCCAGCGCATACTCAAGCCCGTTTCTATCTTCTATACGGAACATTTCAGGGCCCATTGTCTGCCAGCGTCCTGATTCTTTCCAGTAATCGGCATTTGTCAGTTCAGGCATAAGACACTCATGCGCCCCTGCCCTGTCCATCTCTTCCTTTACTATATTAGTTACTTTTCTAAGCACTTTAAGTCCAAGAGGGAGATACGCATACATGCCTGCTGATTCTTTTCTCATTAACCCGGCACGCAGCATAAGCCTGTGGCTCAGTACTACGGCATCTGAAGGATTCTCCTTGAGTGTTGGAAGAACATATTTTGAAACTCTCATATATATACCTCTGTTAAAATTTCATCCCGGTGGTAAACACTGGTTAAATTCACAGAGCAGGGGTTATATTTCAAGAGTTTTTCTTTTTGATACTGTAATAATATAATGATATTTCAGATTCAACAACAACTCTCTTAAATAGCTTATGATAATTTAACAAAGAATTATTTACAGACAGAACTTATCAGAAGTATTAACTTTTTAATAATATATGGCAATAACCAATGGGAAGTTTTTATATTAAATTAATTGATCACAATTCAGCAACATTAAATATTACTGAATCGGATAACACTTTTGGAATGTTTACTTTTTCTCCTTCGATATCCTGAATCAGCTTCTTTGACAAACCATTGTTTGAAATAGAAATATCACTTCCGGAAGAGAGAATAATATTTGAAACTTTAAATGATGGTCATCAGGTTTTAAAAAGTCCAATAAGTTTACCGACTGATATCAATGAATGGTTTTCAGGCACAATAATTACGCCATTCAGTAACGAAAATATTGAGCAGGATTTTATTAATCAGTTTATAAATGATTTTACTGCACCTACCTGTTAGTGTTTGCTTTGTCTGATTACCATGTATATTTTGAAGTTGAGCATACAACAATCCAGTCACTGTTATAACCCCAAACAGCCCACACATCACCTGAATTTGGCGATGCAACGATACCTGAGTTGAAATCTTTTGTCACAGTGTTAAATGTCCAGTATTGTGTTGCTCCACTTCTATCAATATTTGGAAGCCCGGTACGGTTTCCCCCTACCCAGTCTGTATTAACGATTCTGTTATCAGCATCAACTAAGATCTCTGTGCCGTCAAATATTCCGACAACCAGAACTACAACATCTGAAGTAACATCGTAAAATGTGATAATATCACTGCCGCTTTTAGTTGCTGTCATCTGCTCAACATCATGGAACACTGTCGGTGCTTCAGGCTCCGTTTCCGAGCAGGTCAGGTTTATCAACATAAAGAATAAAGCTGTTATTATATAAATTCTTTTTCTCATATCAATCCTCAAAAAAAGAATTTGAAACCGCCGCCTAAAGTTATAAAGTGGAAATTAATATTTTCACTTTTTTCAGTCATATCACCTGTGATTCCATTGCTTTGATATGTATATCTTTGCATTTTTTCCGGCTGATAATAGTATCTTGTTTCAAAAAAAAGTGCAAAATGACTATAGGGAAGCACGTTCATTCCTAACTTCAACCCCAGGCTCAGGTGAGCTTTTTTAGTAAGAATCTCTTCCTCATCTTCTTTTGTCGTATTATTTCTGTAATCAATTGCATAAATAGTACCGCCTATAATTCCGCAATATGGAAGAAAATATTTCCAGTGTGGAAAAGGAACATAAGATATCGAAAGATGAGCAAAATAAAGATCGTACCATCTTTGCTGAACAAAAGGAGTTCCAATCGGGGATGTTAATTTTTCATCATGTTCAGGGTAGGAAACTCCGATTTCAATTGATGCAAGAACCGATTCAAAAGTCTGCCCCATGAATAATGTATATAAAGGGGACGCTGATATATCAGAATATGTAGAATGGAGATAGTGAATACCCATACCGAATTCTGTCCGATCACGAATCTGACTTTTGCCGAGAATAACACTGATTTTTTCTTCAATCCCGGTCTTTACAGAAACAGATTCTTCATGCTCAAGATATCCTTCTTTATAAATCCGGATACTATGATCACCTTTTATCAGTGCATAACTAATCAGTGGAGTTTTTCCGGTATTTATGCCATCAATATAAATGTCAGCATCATCAGGATTAGAATAAACTGAAACTCTACCGGTTCCCTCTCCCGAAATAAGGGCCCCCATTATTCTTGCAGCTTGATCCGTTTTATCAAATATTTCTGATACAGGGGCTTTAACTGTTTTAGAATCAATAATCCTTCCAGATTGAACATCAACTGCTTTAAATGTGATGACAGTGTTTTGCTGATTTCCGCTCACAGAACCGAGAATGAGTATATCAGCCCTTGCAAGTTTTCCTGCACGTGATATTTTTCCGGCATCAACAGCCCCTGTCTGTTCTAATGCTATTTCATTTAAAATTTTACCAAGCTGACTGCGTTCGACTATACGTATTGCAGAAATTCCGGAAAGAGATGTAGATATTGCTTCAGGAATGGCATTATTAAGAAATTCAATATTCTTTTCTCCGTAACCTTTAAAGTTCATTACAGCAATTGTTTTTTTTAAAGCACTATATGAATTGATAGAGTATAGAACAATATTGATGAGAAAGATGGTGATTGCTATAATTTTTTTCATCAGCTGATTTTGCATATTGTTAGCATCAACTTAAAATTTGTCTGATATATTTAATTATATTATGAAGGGTAAGATTAAACAAAAAATTTTGTTTTTTTGATCTGTATTTTGTAAATTAATTCATCGCAGCTGATAATATAAATTTATATTATTCATTGTTAACCTGTTTCCAGAAACCATCTTCAGCATTATTAATAAAAGAATTATAATGGTTTAGTGCCATTGATTTTATTTTCTCATAATTATTGCTGTTTTTTATATACGCCAATGTTTTGAGATACAGATCAACATTAATTCTGATTTCCTTCCTTGATCCGGTTGAATCTGTCAGAACCAATGTAAATCTGGCAAAACCCTTTAAAGGTCGATCCGTTGTCCCGGATATAGATTCACAAAGAACAGACTCCCAAAGCCGGATAAAACCTATAGAATCATCAATACCTTCATCATCAACCCCGGGAGGATCTCTGTCTTCGCCGAAACCGAATGTATCTTCATAAATCAGCTTCCACATATTGCCTACCTTGAAATAATCTTTTTAGCTTCATCGCTTACTGCTGAAGCGAGATCCTGCCTGAACATTTTCTGCATCATTAAATATAATGAAGGATGTCTGATCTTCATTTCAGCAGGCTTTTCAAAAAAATATTCCGCTGCTACCGCAATAAATTCAGCCCTGCTTGTTAGTGCATATTCTTTTAAATCAGATTTTTTATTTTTCAGATTATTCATTTCATTATCAACAATACGTAACCATTCATTCCTTTCTTTTTTTGAAAGAAAAGGCGGGGGGAGAATTCCGTCAATATCACCGCTTACTTCATCAATTTTATGAATAAACTCGTGAAGACCGAGATTATTTCCATCAGTTTTCCGGAAATTCTTAATAAGCTGTTCCCTGGACAGATATACTGATGATTTGTTATATATTACGAGTCCCATGACATCGTCTTTACATTTTAACAGTTCTATATCATCACTTAAATTATCCTGACATACAAAAACATCAGTTAAAAAAGGATAATCCCAGTCCGGAATTCTGAAGACCGGGATAATGGCAGCTGAGGCAACCAGAAGGCGGGTTACATCATCTATTTCCATTTTAACACCGGTAATCATTACCTCTTCAAGAAATATCTGAATTTTTCTAAGAAAGTATTCCTGATCTTCTTTATCAAGATTGCGAAAATAATAAACATGTTCAGTCAGAATTGTTACCCAATGTGAAGGATAATTACTATGTAAAATTTTTTTCCTTCTTCTGTACTTCCTCGTAAAAAACAAATCCGCGAAAAGGAATACAGCAATTCCAGCAAAGGCTCTCATATTATACGCCAGGGGGACACCGAGTGGGGGATTTGAAACAACACCTGCAGTTGCAACAGCCAGCAGAAATGAAGCAGTAAAAGAAATCATCCTGTTGACTTTATATCTTCTTGTATAAAGCAGTTCCATCTGATTTCACCTTTTAATTGGTTAGTATCAGATTTTAATAAGCTGCTGATTTGTATCAATTACTTTTATTTTTTAATCATTTTCACTAAATATTCAACAACTTCTTCAAAACTTCTGTTATTGCAGTCAACAATGATATCAGCGTATTCTTCATATAAGGGCATTCTGATTTCGTATATATCTTTCAGGTTCTGCTCTTTTTCCATAACAATACCACGTGTACGTATATTACTGATTCTTTCAGTAACAGCATTAAGACTGAGTTTCAGGAAAACTATCATTCCGGCATTACTAAGGTAGTTCATTGTATTTTCACATAAAACTGCGCTTCCCCCTGTTGCGATTATACATCTGTCATAATCACAGGAAGTAATGACTCTTGATTCAATATTCAGAAATCTTGTGATTCCTTCATCTTCAATTATTCTCTGCAATAATCTGTTTTCCTGATTTTGAATAAGAATATCAGTATCAATAAATGTATAACCCAGAGTCTTAGCCAGTACTATACCTATTGTACTTTTACCGGAACCGGGCATACCTATCAATATAATATTATTCATTCTTTTTCAATCCATATCATGTATATTCTCTTATTTCTATTTCTCCCTTTAGGGCATAATAAACACCTTCTGCAAGTGCCTTCATTTCATCTTCACCGGGATAGACGACCACCTTTGAAATGAAGCCTACCCTCTCTTCGATCCATTTGCAGAAATCTTCGTCGTATGCGATTCCGCCAGTTAAAATTATAGCATCAACACGCCCTTCCAGTACTGTTGCAATTGCGCCGATCTCCTTTGCCACCTGGTACGCCATGGATTTATACACAATCATAGCTTGTTGATCTCCGTTTTTTGCTTTCTGACCCGCATCATACGCACTGTTGGTCCCGAGGTAAGCGACAAGCCCCCCCTGACCTGTAATTTTTTTCTTTATTTCATCGTAAGAATATTTTCCGGAAAAACAGAGTTTAACAAGAGCACCCACTGGAACGCTTCCGCTTCTCTCCGGAGAGAAAGGCCCCTCTCCATCAAGTCCATTATTAACATCAACTACACGGCCTCCTTTATGTGCTCCTACTGTTATACCTCCGCCAAGGTGGACTATAATCAGATTAAGTTCTTCATATTTTTTCCAGTGTTCACGTGCGTATCTTCTGGCAACTGCTTTCTGGTTCAGTGCATGGAAAATACTGACTCTGGGAATCTCAGGTATGCCGGATATTCTTGCCATATCATCAAGTTCATCAACAATTACCGGATCAACAATGTATGAGTTTATATTATCTCCTATTTCCGAAGCAATTTCAAAAGCAAGTAATCCTCCGAGATTACTGGGGTGAGTTCCCATGATCTCTAATTTTAAATCACGCAAGAGAGCTTCGTTTATTCTGTAAACACCACCGGGAATCGGTTTTACCAGCCCGCCGCGCCCTACAACAACTTCAATCGACGGGAGAGAGATACCAGCCTGTTTAAGTTCCCTGATAATTATATCTTTTCTGAAGCCATGCTGATCCATTACACATTTAAAGGAACATATCTCTTCAGTGCTGTGCTTTATATTCATTGTGAAGAGATCATCATGATCATCGAAGACTGAAATCTTAGTTGATGTTGAACCGGGATTTATTGCAAGTATTCTCATTTACATCTCCTGTATCTTTTATTCCAGAGCAGCAGCAAGTGCCAGTGACATCAGCTTGCTTCTATCTGAATCTGTCCTTGAATTAAGTACAACCGGAACTGAAGCACCAAGCAGCACCGAAGCAGCAGTACTGTTTGCCAGGTATGTCAGTGTTTTATAAAGAGTATTCCCGGTTTCAAGTTCCGGACATAAAACAATATCCGCGTCCCCTCCGACTTCTGTAACTATCCCTTTGTATTCACAGGCCTCACGGGAAACAATATTATCAAAAGCAAAAGGGCCGTCTATAATGCAGTCTTTTATCTGCCCCCGTCTATTCATCTGAGTAAGCATTGCCGCATCTATAGTTGCCTGCATCTTTTCGTTCACAACTTCCACTGCGGCAAGTACAGCGACTTTCGGATTATCAAGCCTGAGTTTTTTGTATATATCCACAGCATTTTTTACGATATCAACTTTTTCTTTAATTCCGGGAGCAACATTCATTCCGGCATCAGTTATACACAGGAGTTTATGATAGGCGGGACATTCAATAAGAGCGGCATGTGTCATTGTGACGCCCCGCCCTATTCCTGTTTCCCTGTTCAGTATTACACGAAGAAGGTCTGCAGTTCCTACCAGTCCCTTCATAAGGATTTTAGCTTCACCATCCCTGATTATATTTATAGCTATTCTACATGCTTCAACAGGATTATTTTCATTTATAATCTCCGCATTTTTTACAGGGAAACCGGTTTCTTTTGAAATCTTTTCAATAATTTTATTATCACCAACAAGTATCGGACTCACTATGTTATCTTTCATCGCCATTTGCACAGCAGCAAGGGCATGCTCATCAGCTGCAGCTGCTACAACTATTCTGCGTGCAGGTTTCGATTTTGCAATCTCCAGCACCTGATCAAGTGAATTCAATACCATTATCTCCCCCTGATTATATAAAACAGTATTTAAGACTATATTTATAAACTATAACCAGACTTAAAAAAAATAAAATCGTATTTAATGTAAAATACTTGTAGTGAAAAAAATTACATGTTTTATTCAGGCATTACATTATAGTTTCTGAATATATTTTTAAGAAGAGGATCTGTAACTACAGCAAGAACTACATTCTTTTCCATTTCATCAATAAAAACCCGTTCACCGTTAAAATAATCAACAGCTCTTACCGGATCCGGGAGTTCACGAACCATATTTACGAGAAATGACAACCTGCTCATATCTCTTTTATAGAATGGAAGGTCTTTTTCTTTATCCAGATTATTATTCTCTCTGTACTTTCTCAGGATATCACTCAATCTGCTGAACTGTTTTATATCTTCATGATACCTGTTCATAAATTCAGCAGATACTTTCTGTGTAGTTTCAACCTCTGCCATCATGATCATAATATACTGAAAAAGATGATAATTCCTTGAGATAATTGACTTCATAACTTCGTCAGGCAGCTTTACAAAATGTTCAATAAAATCAGTTGTATTTTTAATTTTAAGAAAATAACGGTTAAGCATATTGATATCGAACTTGGAAAGAATAAGAAAGAGTATAAGCTTGTCATGATTTATATATGCTGAGTTCAAAGCGAGGTCCAGAAGACGTTCATCATTCAGGAAAAAAAGAATTTCATCAAGCACCCTTTCTGTAGAATGATCATGAATAGTGCAGTAACCGAATGTAAATATTATAAATCGTTCGAGCATCTGAAGGGTAAATCTTTCAGAATTAATATAATCCTGAAGATGTTTCATGTCGCGGAAAAGTATAAGGAAATAGAGAAACTGCTGAGTAAGTTCATAGTCCTCTTCTTTGAAAATTCTTTCTACAAGTTCAATAAATTCATCCAGTGTAATTTTTTCAAAAACAGGTTTGATTTTATTAATCTGAGGGAAAGATGAATCCTGCATGATGGCTTCAGTATAAAAAAGCTGAAACCGTTCAATGCCGTTATTATTCAAATTGACTTTTTGTTCTTCCATTTATTTTTGCTTACCTGTTATAATAATAACACAAGGATTACGAAGAATGCACTTTTTTTATTTACGGGCTATACTGTAATTTTATAAAACTGTTAAAAGTCTGTTTTTGTATAATTCGACATATTAACTCATATCCCAATACTTTTCAATTACTTTTATAAACAGATTCTTTAACCTGGAATATAAAATGTTCATCATGGACAACCGGATAATTTAAACCTGTTATTATTAATTGTTACTTGCCAATTTTGAGCTGTTTTTATTAAATAATTTCACTGATTTTGATAAAATTTTTTTATAAAAGGAAAAATATGAAAAGTAAAATTATTTATCTTCTGCTCGTGGTTCTACTGATATCAACAGTTGCCTGCAAAAAAGCAGATCTGTCTACTGATAAAGGCAAATACAGTTATGCAATCGGATACAATATAGGTTCAAGCCTTAAAAAAGACAATGTTGAACTTGATACTGATTCATTCATGGCTGCTATTGAAGACGCGTTAAACGGAAAAGAGAGCGGTCTCACACCTGAGCAGGCTCAACAGGCAATAATGAACCTCAGAATAAGTATGCAGACAAAAAGAGCACAGGGAGCTGAAGAAAATAAAAAGAAGGGCGACGAATTTCTTGCTGCAAACAAAACAAAAGAAGGAGTTAAAACTACAGCAACAGGACTTCAGTACCGTGTTTTGAAAGAAGGAAACGGTGCCAGACCTAAATCAACAGATACAGTCAAGGTTCACTACTCCGGAAAATTAATTGATGGTACTGAATTTGACAGTTCATACAAAAGAAATGAACCAGTTGAGTTTAAACTTGATTCCGTTATCAAGGGCTGGACTGAAGGTGTACAGCTGATGACTGTCGGTTCAAAATATGAACTTGTTATACCTTCCGATTTAGGATACGGCCCCATGGGCAACCAGGCAATACCCGGGAACTCGGTTCTTATATTTGAAGTTGAACTTCTCGGTACAGGGAAATAATTTAATGAATTAATAACACAACCGCTAATGGTTGTGTTATTAATGTCTCCCATACACCGGATATCAGGTTTATGCAAAAATTATTTTATAACTGACATAACATTAAATAAAATATGATTATTTCCGCAAGCAGAAGAACTGACATACCGGCTCTATATCCTGAATGGTTCATCAATAGAATTAAAGCGGGTTTCCTCCTGACAAGAAACCCGTTAAATAAAACCCGGATTTCAAGAATTGATCTTTCACCCGACAAAATAGATTGTATTGTTTTCTGGACTAAAAATCCGGAACCCGCATTTCAATATCTCGACTTACTGAAAAGATATAATTATTATTTTCATTTTACACTGACTCCCTACGATTCATCAATAGAAATTAATCTTCCCGATAAATCCAAACTCATAGAATCGTTCAAAAAACTGTCTGACACCATCGGACCTGAAAGAGTTATATGGAGATATGATCCGGTTTTCTATACAGGCAAATATGACTATTCATATCATATCAGAAGTTTCCGGAAACTTGCAAAATCTTTATCCGGTTATACTGAAAGATGTATGTACAGTTTTCTTACTGTTTATCAAAAATGCGAAAGGAACATGAAAGCTGTCCCTTTTTCAATTCCTGCTATGGATGATATACTAAAACTTTCGGAAGCTTTTGCACAAATTTCCAATGCCGAAGGTATCAAACTTCAGACCTGCGCTGAAAAACTCGATCTTACTGATTTCGGCATTACAAGGGGAAAATGTATTGATGATGATCTTATTTCAAAATTAAAAGGAAAAGAGTTAACAATACCTAAAGACCGGAACCAGAGGGAGTCATGCCTTTGTGCTTCAAGTGTTGATATAGGAGCATATAATACATGTACTAACCGCTGTGTCTACTGCTATGCTAATTATAATCATGATCTGGCTCTTGCAAAATACATAAATCATAATGCTAAATCAGAAATTATTACAGGAGATTTAAGCGGAAATGAAATTATTAAAGATCGAATTGAGGCCGGATCAGACAGTCAGCAGCTTAAACTTTTCTAATACGCCGGAAAACTATTTAACCGGAAATCAATGTTCAATACTATTCTTTACTCTCCGCTCGATAAATACTGAACTCCCGGTTGAATATTTCGCCATTTTTTTCGCTTCAGTACATGCATCACTAACATCTATATAATTTTTAAAACTACTCTCAGGAAGCCTGACGCATCCGAGACTTATGGAAATCAGCGGAAAATCAGTTTTCCTGCCGTCTCTGCCGGTAGTTGTAATTGAACCTTTTAAGGCATCCTCTTTTGAATAGTAAGATTTTATATCTTTATCAAAACGTCTGATTATACCATTAGTTACAGCATCCAGTTTATCCTCAGGAACAATTAACACAAAATCATCCCCTCCGATATGTCCGATAAAAGACGAGCCGCAGTTTTCGTCATTAAGAGTTTGTTTTAAAATTTCTGAAGTATATATGATTACTTCATCACCTTTCGCAAATCCGTACTTATCATTATATGCTTTAAAGTTATCAAGATCAGCGTAAATCACAGCATCAGGCAGATCCATTTCAAGACAACGCTTTATTTCTTTTAAAATACTGTTATTACCCGGCAGCCGTGTATTGGGATTCGCATCAAGAGCAAGTTTATTAAGATGTTCAAGTTCTTTCATAGCGTCTCTTAGTCTTAAATGATTTTTAACTCTTGCTTTAACAATTGCGAGACTGAATGGTTTAATAATATAATCTATTGCACCGATATCCAGACCTTCAGATTCATTAATCTCATCCGAAAGAGCGGTAATAAATATTACAGGAATGTCACTGCTTTTACTGTTTGCTTTTATTTTTTTACATACTTCATATCCGTTCATTCCCGGCATCACAATATCAAGTAGAATAAGATCAATACTGTCAGAAAATATTTTTTCTAATGCCTGCTCGCCATTTTTTGCTACTACAATCCTGTAATCTTTTTTCAGAGTATTCATGAGAATATCTATATTAATTTTTTCATCATCAACTATTAGTATTTTATGGTCAGACATCCAGGCTACCTTCAAATCCTTTTACATTGATCATATCTCTCAGTACGCCTACACTCTTTCTTAATTGATCAAATTCATAGTTATCTGCAAGAGTTATCATTTCATGAATTTCTTTTGAATAATCAGGTAAAATATTTAATAGATTATTAATAATGCCGGATGTCAGGGATTGATCTTCATCAATAGACCAGAGAATTCTGTTCAGCAAGACAGATGGATCACCAGCATTCATTTCAGTATTATTTGTTCTTGTATTAAAAAAATAATTCGAGCTAAAAGTTTTAATAGTATCAGTTAAAACTCTTTCATAATTATCTATTAGTTCCGTTACTTTATTAATATTATTGTCTTTTATTGCAGTTTCAATATTTTCTGCAGCCCGCTTTAATTCTTCAGCTCCTAAAGCTCCGGCAACTCCCTTAACAGTATGAGCTATATGACTGAGATGGCTCATATCATCTGCCATAAACTTCTTTCTCAGATCTCCGAATTCAGCATCACCCCTCCTGATAAAATCCTGAACAACTGTTATGTATAAATCTTTATTTTTATCGAGCCTGTTTATAGCTTTTTTAACATGAATGCCGTTTATAATATCCGGAATCAGTTCACTAACACTCTCTTCGTTGTTTTTATTTTCAGTTATTTTTTTAATTTCACAAATTTCTTGTGGTAGTAAAGTAATTATTTTTTCATAAAGAAGATCAGCGTCAATAGGTTTGCTGATATAATCATTCATTCCGGATTGAATACATTTTTCTTTTTCACCAACAAGCGCATGAGCTGTCACACCAATTATAGGGGTTGTATTACCATAACCCCGGAGGATTGATGTTGTAATGTACCCGTCAAGAAGAGGCATCTGAATATCCATTAATATAATGTCAAATTTATCCCCTTCTGCTATTCTGAGACACTCCTGACCGTTATTAGCTACTTTGCAAATAATACCGGCCTCTTCAAGAAGTCCGCATGCTACAATCTGGTTAATCCTGTTATCTTCCACTACAAGAGCTTTCGCTCCTTTAACTGATGTAAAATCGTATCTGTTATGTTTACTTTTTGATAAAAAATCTGCTGATTTATCTTTTTCTTTATGATAATCATCCATACCGGTATTACTTATCCTGGTTTTAATACTGAAAGAAAAGACAGAACCTTCACCGGCTTGACTTTTTACTGAAATATCACCACCCATCATCTGAACAAGCTGCCTGCTTATTGCAAGTCCAAGACCAGTCCCGCCGAACCTGCGTGTTGTTGTGCTGTCAACCTGAGTAAATGAGATAAAAAGTTTTTCTATTTCATGTTTTTTCATCCCTATCCCTGTATCAGAAACAGTAAAACTGATTTCCACATTCCCGCTCTCATCGAGATTCTGTATTTCAGTAATTACCCTGACCTCACCTTTTTCAGTAAACTTAACAGCATTTCCTGTTAGATTTATCAGTACCTGACCGAGTCTCAGAGGATCACCTTTAATGGCATGCGGCAAATTGCAGGGTGTTTCAAAAAGAAGAGCAATTCCTTTCTCTTCGGCTGAATATGACATCATTGTTGACAAATTATCCAGCACATCTTCTATGCTGAAATCTATATATTCAAGCTCAAGCCGTCCGGCTTCAATCTTTGAATAATCGAGAACATCATTTATTATTCCCAGTAACGATTTTGCTGAAACATCAATTTTCTCTGCTAATTCCATCTCCCGGGGTGAAAGTTTTCCGGACAGGAGGAGGCGGGATAATCCGATTATCGCGTTCATAGGAGTTCGTATTTCATGGCTCATATTAGCAAGGAATTCGCTTTTAGCCTTATTAGCAGTAACCATTGCTTCTTCAATTTTTTTCCGGTCGCTTATATCAATGACAATCCCTCTCAGACCTGCGAAGCGGAAATTTTTTTTAATAACTGTTGAATAAATCAATGCCGGTATTCTTTTATCATTGTTGATCCTGAACATACATTCAAGAGGAACAGAATTATTTTTCATTTTATTCTCAAGAAGATTTTTGCTCCCCCTCTCCCAGTCATCCGGTGATAAAAAATCTTTGAGATTCATTTTACCGTAATCTGCCTCAGTATACCCTGTCAGCTCGAAACCATGTTTATTCGTATAAATAATCTGACCGTTTTCATCCGCCTCATATATCATTTGCGGCAGCATATCAGCCAGATCCCGGAATCTCTTCTCAGAATCTATTCGTTCAAGTGATTCCCTGTTGATTTTATCATTTGCACTTTGCAACTCCTCAACTAACTGAAGCAGCTGCTTTTCTGCGATTTTTCTTTCGGTATTATCTCTTAAACATTCAATTGCGCCTGTAACATTTCCCGATAAATCTTTTAAGAGTGATGCCGCGATCCAGAGATATCCCCCCTTACCATTATAAATATTCTTCGCGTAAATTTCAGCGAATATTGCATTACCAGTCTGAATTACGTTTTCATATCCGTATCTGCTATAATTTTCAATACCCTGAAGCATCAGTTCAATTAATGAATAATGCTGTTTGCCATGTATAAGAAGGGAGACATCAGAACCCGGGGTTCCTATAATTTGAGTTCTGTTTAATCCGGTCAGCTTTTCCATCCCTCTATTCCAGGCAATGATTGATCCATCATTATCAATAACAAAAGTAGCATCCGGGAGGAATTCAATGATATGATCAAGGCTTGCATGAACCTTTTCCAGTTCTTCAGCAGCTTTTATCCTTGCAGCTACTTCAGTATTAAGCTGTTTATTCAATTTGTATAGTTTCATAATCCAGAAGATAAAAAGCAGTAAAAGCATCGATGCGAATATTACTGTTTTCCATAATAAACTGTAATCTATACCCTGCTCAAATTTTATATCGAGCCACTTTTTATATATTGCACGATGTTCCTCTTCTGTTACTGAAGCCAGCACCCTGTTTATAATTGAAACTGCTTCAGGATATTGAGGATCAATACCTATTCTATGCTCAAATTTAAACTCAGTAATACCCCCTATTTTCAGATTGTTAAAACCTGATTTCTGCATAGTTTCAATAGCAACAGCCATGTGTTCAACAACTGCATCAACCTCTTTATTAGCCAGAAGAATCAGCGCATGTTCTACATCGTCAGTTTCAACCCTGATAATTGCAGGATAATTTCTCTGTAAAAAATTTGAACTTGTATACCCCCTGCCTACAGCGACTTTTTTACCGTTTAATTGTGAAGTTTCTTTTATAAAACTGACATTTTCCCTTGTGATTATAACCATCGGAAAAGTCAAAAACGGTTTAGTAATTAGAATATCCCTTCCGATTCTATCATTTTTATCCATAACCGGAATTACATCAATTTCACGTCTGACATATTTAGCAAGTACCTCGCTCCACGTATTAGTTTTGATATATCTGAATTTTAATCCTGATTTTAATGTTATAAGATTAAAATAATCTGCAACCATCCCGTCATAAACGTCAGGATGATCAACTATCGAAAGCGGTTTCCAGTTAACTTCACTAAATACGAGCGGCTTATGACTGCTAATGAATTTTTTTTCTGATTCAGTAAATGTTATGGTGTTGCCATCAGTTGATAATACCGGAGCTGCTTTTAAAAAAAAGCATTCATTAAGAGAATTGTTATAATAAATTAGAAGAGATACAAAAATAATAAAGGCTAGAGTTGAAGACCGGATAATCTTTTGTAAAAATTTTTTTTCCATAAACACTTTCAATGATAATAATATAATCAAAGAGAATAAAGACCCATGCCATTTAACTCATCCTCTTCATAAAACATTATCAGTTTTTAATGAGGTCTTAATATATCAAATTCAGGACTGGATATATTTCTGCATATGGTAAAAATAACTACTGATAATATAAACAAGATAATAATTACTTTATCATAACTGTATTTATATTTACCAATATAATAAAAAATAATTCTTCTCATAGTGATATAAAATAATGCAAGAGGAAAGAGTGTAACAATCAGCAGATTTCTTTCGAAAGCTCCAGTAAAATCTCCCTTCAACAGTGAATAGAAGCCGGTAGTCATACCGCAGCCGGCACAATAAAAACCTGTTATTTCTCTGAATATACAGCGGGGAGTAAATAATTGAAGTGAAGGATTTATGAAAACTATAAAAACGCCGCAAGTAAACAAAATAAAGGTACTGAATGAAACGCCGCATAGATAACCATAAATAGCTTTAAATAAGCGGCTGACCGTCGACATCATTAACTTTCCTTGTAGCAATAAGAATAATATCGATAAGCCACCATACCCCGCATCCGCCAAAAGTAAAAAGTTTAAGGAGCCCGAGGCCTATATAGCCAAGATAGAACCTGTCAACACCAAGCTGACCGAGAAAAATAGATAAAAGAAGAGCAACAATAAGCTCCCGTTGGGTTACAGAAGGGCTACCGGGTGAATTTCCAAGAATAGTTCCGCAATTTTGGCAGTATTTTGCATCAGCAGGGAACTCTCTGCCGCATTTCTGACAGTACATTTTTATCTCCAATATAATTATTCCGGGAATGAATCCCGGTTATGCCGGCTATCAAACGATGAAGTATGCTTTTTTTCAATCATTTAATTAATCACTATTGCTGACCTACCGGGGGAATTTCACCCCAGGTAATATTTGCCTCCGGCAGTTGACTTTTCAGCCACCTCCCCCCTGCTTCTGTTACTTTTGTATAATGCAGATCAACCTCAACAATATCTTTAAACCCTGCTATACAGCTTATACCTTTATCTGTTACTGAAGTATGCCTCAGATTTATTCTGCATTTTCCTATTCTCATTAGTTCAATAAATTTCATTCCCTGATCTGTCACCATGGAACTTTTAAGATTAAGTATTACCAGATTGTCAGAAAATTTGATCTGTGAAAGAAAACTTAAACCTTTGTCAGTTATCGGGGAGCCCCCGAAATCAAGAATTATCAGATCCTTCTTATCAGTGAGGTACCTGAATCCTTCTCCGGTTACTGACGTATTGTACAGGCTCAAAGCTGTAATATTTTTCAGATTCTGTAAATAGAAAAAAATTTCATCTGTGATCCCTTTATCAGACAAATGAACTGCCCCTGCTTCCGGGAAAAATACAATGTATTTCATGTCATCATCAGTAAGTCCGGCCGGACGTGAGCAGTCAAAACTTGTAAGCCTCATATGATTGTCAAAATAGAGAGATACACCTTTATTAATATAAAATTGTATCGCATCCTGTCGTGTTTTAATTCCGAGTTTATCTTCATTCAATACTTTTTTATAAGGATCAGCGGGCAGTTCGACAGTAGATTTATTATTTAAATCATCACGTACATTCTCATTACATCCAGTGATTGAAAACGATAAAAATATCATCATATAAATAAAAAAGAACCTCATAAGCAGACCTCGTTTTTCTATCTGTTGTAGTGCTCTTTGAGTTCCTTTAATATCGAATAAACTACTTCATCATTTTTCTCATGTATCCGCCTGTGCCAGAAGGACATCTCTTTATAATTACTCCAGCCTGATATATTACCCGCCTTTTCTATTGTGGTTGTATCAGGTCTTGGATTCTTTTTTTTAAGTCTGCTCATAAGTTTTTTATAATCAGGCGAATCATGAAATTCGATGAATGAGTCAACATCACTCTTAAGAAAAGTATTATACTTTTCAACCGGAAACATATTCAGAAGCTCATCTTTATTTTCACTCCATAGTTTTTTTATCCTTTTTCCTGATCGATCTTTCAGTACCGGAATCATTTTACCCTTATCAGACACATCAATACCTGATTCATTAAGCGATGTCCTGCCGTATGGAGAAAGAATAAATGAAGAGGGGTTGTTTTTGGCAGTAGTGGCTGTATACTGAAAGTATCTTAAGCCATTGAGATAGCCCTGGTCGCCATTTAAAGAAATTTTAATCAAATCCTTTATAAAGTCTATTGCATTTTTATCTTTTGGTGCAGCTAATAATGATGTTGTAATTATAATTACAGTTATAAAAAATAAAGGTCGTTTCATTGATTTCCTCCAGTGCTTACATTTTAATATAATAACACTTTCAGATTAAGCACATATAAACTTTTATTTTTTTCTTCAGTCCCACCTCCATTCCTGATTATTGCTTTTTTCAAGATAAAGAAAATTATCTGAAAAACCGGTTTCATTTTTATAATATAACTTAATCCATTGACGTGAATCCGGTTCGCTGTCAGACCCATTTAATATTTCAGGAGTGAATTCAAGTTCATATTTCCATAGTATCCATTGTTTCATATATCGCATATATAATCTTCCGTCACGTATCATCCACATATCAGGCATGGCAGCAGAAGTGCAGTCAGAATCATTTACATTTAAACACTTATACCTGTCACGAAATTCTATCCTGCCGTTTTTTCTGAAAAATATTCTTGTCACCTCTTTATCATGGTTAAAAGCTGAGAACTTCTTATCAGAAATTGATATATCAAGAGCTTTAACAAATCGCTCTTCATATTCTCTTTTCTGTGTTTCAAGCCCTGCAAAAATAAGACGTTTCCCTTTATTATAAAAATTAATACCTGAAAAATAAGGAAGAACTGAATAACTGCCTGCATAAATAGAATCGTCCCGTTTTCTGAATTCCATAGCAGTAACAGTATATTTTCTTCCGAACTTAATACTCTGCTCGCCTGGAATATCTTTTAGAGATATATTGATTATTACTCTTCCTTCACTGTCATTTTCAACCACAGTTATTCCTTTCATTTTTATAAAAGGAATATCATCTTTCTCCGGCTTATTCTCTTTTTTAATGGCGCTTTTCAGGAGTTCTTTACCCCTTTTATTTTTTTTTGACGCATCTTTTTTTGCAGGAACTACCGGTAAAGAAGTTTTCTTTTTATCAGTAACTGTTTTCTTTATTGCAGCGGGTTTTTTATTATTTGCGGGGATAAGTTTTTCAGCTGATTTTTTTTTATCAGGAGATGTTTTCCCGGAATCCCGGATATCAGTCTTTTCCTTAACTGCATTATCCTCCTGCAATATTGTAGAATCTGAAGATACGGGATTAACCGGTTCTTCCGCAAGCGGATTATTGAGGATTCCTGTCACCGGCTTTAATTCGCCATTTAAAAATAAAGCTGTTAACTCTCCGCTGCTTTCAGTTTCAGAATCTTTTTTTTCCTTATCATTCTTGAGCGGTTCTTTTTCCGGTTGTTTATCTCCGGCAGGAGTCTGCTTATCTATTGTATCCTTAGATTCCGTATCTTTTTTTCTTGTATTATCTTTAATTGTCTTGCGGATCTTTTCTTTTTTAACTGGTTTAATCTTGTTTTCGTCTGCGGTATTAATTGTATAAAGTGTTATTTCAATATCACGCAGCCTGCTGTATAATTTAAATTTCCCGTTATTGCCGTTTACAATTTTTATTTCATCTGCTGTTAAAGGCGTATTAAACTGAACAGAAAAATCAGAAAAAAGAGCAGATGTTGCAGAATCAAAATCGAATGCGTTATACAGAGAATCATTCGCAGGGTCTCTGTTCTCACTGAAAGGGATTAACTCTGAACTCAGATTTTTAATCGATATTCCATCACTGAAGGCAGTTGATGATATTATAATAATACTCAATATGATACAAATATAGCTGATATTGTTTTTCATTCATTACCTGACAGTTTCAATAATAATAACGCGATGTATCTTTATAATTTATACTGATCTAATTTTCAATAAAATTTCAATTAACTTAATTCAATCATTACCGGAAATGATAGAATTAATCTCAAAAGATTGAAAAATTTGTTCTTTATTTATACTATTATTTTATGAAACGTAAAATATTAACAATGGCAACACTTTCGGGAATATTTTTTTCTCTTCTTTATATTTCTTATGTTATTTCTGAAAAAGAAACCATTTCAAAAATAAAATTAAACCTTAAAATACTGGCTATGCAGGGCTCCACAGGTATTGATAATTTTTTTAAAACTTATCTGTCCGATCTTACATTTCTATCAAATACTGAAGGGATTAAAAACAATAATTCGGAAGGACATCAACTCATTGATACTTTTTATTCAACTCATAAAGAAGATATTACATCTGTGACACGGATTGATTCAACTGGAAGAATAATTTATTCTGCTCCTTATAATAAAAATATAATCGGAGTTGATATTTCCACTCAACCACATAATAGAAACATGAATACAGTATTTGAACCTGTTATAAGTGATATTTTTATTGCTGCTCAAGGATATAGAGCACTTGCATTACACGTCCCTGTTTTTAAAAACAACAATTATAATGGACGTCTATCTATATTAATAAAATTTGATAAAGTCGCTGAAACTTTTCTTAAGAACTTAAAAACAGGTGAAACCGGAACTTCATGGATAATAACAGCCCGGGGGATAATTCTTTATCATTCAGATCGAAAACTGATTGATGAAAATGCAGATGTCTTTACCAACCAGATACCCTCTCTTAAAAGCGTTATACATGAAATGAAATCCGGGACGGAAGGATATGCCTGGTATAAAGATAAAAAAAATAATTATTTTGTTTATTATTATCCGGTAAAACTCCTGTCGACCCACTGGTCAATTGCAATATCTGAAAGCAAAAAAGAAATTTTAGGTGCAACAACCGAACTGCGAAATATGTGGTTAATTCTGATTCTGCTATTTCTTGTTCTTAATATGATTTACCTGGTTTATATAATTAAAAGTCAGGCAAAAATCAAAACTCAAAAGGTGGATATTTTAGAAGTTAATAAAAACCTTGTTAATGCCAGGCAGGAGATAAAAAGCCTGAATAAACTGCTTCCGATATGTTCTTCATGTAAAAAGATACGAAATGATGATGGTTACTGGAATTCAGTGGAATCTTATATAAATGAACATTCTAATACAGAATTAACCCATTCGCTCTGCCCTGACTGCCTTAAAAAATACTACCCTGAAAGTGATAAATAGCTTTTAATCATACCCGGAACCTGAATATTCTGAGATACTGAACAAAGGTTCCGGATATGCCTGCTTTAACGAATCTTAATTTTTAAGTTTTTCTGCAATACTTTCAATCAGTTTCTGTTTCTCCTTTAAATGTGCTTTAAAGTCAGGTGTCTTGCAGTGATGTATTTCAATGGGAATTTCGGCAAGAGACCTGTTCAGTATTTCTTCAAGAAGTGCTTTTTCATCTGCTTGTAATTCAATTTGCATTTTGGCCTCCATGCTTGTTGTTTTATTGATATATTTATCTTAACCAAATATAGCTTAAAAGTCAAAAAATTATAATAAATATTATTAAACCGTTAACTATTTTATCAGCAGGCCGGCGTTTAATCTTTTTAATGAATTCGCAGTTGAAAATCAGACCATAGAGTCGTTTAAATATATTTTTTAAAAAAAATCATTGATTATTATTTTTGATATTTCCTTTATTGTATTAGTATAAAATTATTTTATTCTTACCGTCAGAGGAGGTTACATCAGTTTACATGTGTCTGAGTTACGGACAATTACCTTTAATTCTATTTCTGTTAATGATATTTTTTTCATTTTCCTCATGCGGAAATCTTTTAAATGAAGAAGCAATAACCTCCCCTTCCGGTATAAACGAACCAGGGCCGTTAAATGACATCAATACTTTTTTTGATAAAACTTTTTCTACTTCAGCAGCAATTAATATTCAAACTAAATATGATGAATATTTAATTTCCGGTTCACCAATCGGTGAAAATGATATTGAGGATATATGGATTACATCTCTGGATCATGCCGGAAGTGTAATTTTTGAATCAACTTTCCGCACAGGTAAACATCTTCGGATTGTATCTCAGATTATAGATCAGGAGAAAAATTATATATTCATCTGTAATGAATTTGATCCTTCGACATACAAGGCTGATATATTTATTCTGAAAATAACTCCTGATAAACAGATAAAGTGGCATTACAAGTTAGGAAACAGTACCTCAACTTATGCTCTCTCAGCCGTCATGCTGTCCGGTGGAACAATCGCAATTACTGCGCAGACAGAAAATGTAACAACTTCCAATTACGACCCTATACTTATAAAAATTAATCCTTATAGCTATACAATATCATCCATAAGACTTGACTACCAGGTTTCTTCTCTAAGCGGTAATGTTTATCCTGTACCTGTCAAAATATTATCTGATGAAAATGATACTTTAACTATCGCAGGTTATTATTTTGACTCGAGCTATAAAAGCAGAATAGCTGTTATTAAGATGGATTCAGATGATATTGTAATTTCTAAATATATTCTTTATGAATATACAAAAAATCTTTCAATACTTGACATTAAATATCAGAATCCTACATACGATATTTTGTTAATCTGTAAATCCGATACTTTACATGGCAGAGATGAAGGTTTTACGCTGCTGAAAGTTTTTAAGGATAGTTCAATTAAATTTGAAAATGATTACATCATAAACGGTTTCACTCCCGCAGATAGTATAATTGCCATGAGCGACGAAACTTTCTCAGTGGGAGGTTATTTGTCAAACGGCACAGGTGATTATTCTGTATCTCTCATTACATTCAACTATTCCGGGAATATTAATAATTTTCAATCAATAGAATCAGGTATTACTGAAATTAATAGAATTAATTT
>ERZ795057.376-NODE-376-length-47767-cov-5.396714_pt1 | contig 47767 bp, 45 predicted proteins | sample MGYA00375141_ERZ795057 | MGnify/ENA primary metagenome ERZ795057 (study PRJEB30186, sample SAMN05720163) | activated sludge metagenome | isolation source: Anaerobic digester | place: Hong Kong | collected 2015-01-26 ...
CAGTGGTTCGAGCAATCCTATTACGCGTCGGAGATGCCGGATAAACAGTTGATCACGGTTAAAAAGCTGCGATCGCTGGTATTAGGCCTCCTGCCGCACGAAGCGCATTATCTGTCCTCCGCAGAAAACGCGCTGCTGGAGCAGCTGCTGCTCATGGGCGGGCGGCTGACCTCCAAGAACTGGGAGGAAATCCCTGCCGCCGAAGCGCTGCAGCGCAGGCTGTGGTGCTCCTTTCAGTCTGTCGGCGAAACCTGGACGTTGGATCTGGCTCAGGAGCTGCGAGACCCGCTGATCAAGGCGTTCACCAAGGAAAAGCATTCCAGCGCCAGAACCCGCACGTTCCGCTACGACGTAACCATTCACGGTCTTTTATACATCACAGGCTTTTTGCCTGCCAAACAGCCGCGTGAAATGTTCAGGCGCGACGTGCTCAAGTCCAAGGCCGACTGGGCGGATGTGATCGCTGACCGTTACATGCGGGCGAGCTTTGAGTACATCACAGACGACAACCGGCAGATCGTGCTCCTGCATCCGGCGCTGGCCGACCCCTACAGGCTCCTGTGGACGCTAGGCGGCAGGGTAAACGCGGCTATCACGCTGACGGAGGAATCGCTCCTGGGCGGCATGAACGGCGTGCTTGCCGAGGAAGTGGCCCTCAACGAGGCCATGCAAAACGAGCTCTACGGTAACTTGCGCCCTGAATGGCGCGCCAGCGAAGCGGCCGACGATTTGCGCTTCCTGGTCAAGCAAAACGTGTCTTACAGAGACCTGGAAGAGGTCATGGCGTCGATGCTGTGTATTCGTCCGACAGACGGAATGCGCCAGGCGCTCAAAAACCTGTACAACAATACCCCGCGCTGGATTGCCATGAGCGCGAACCTTCTGCACTGACCGGTTAACAGAACGGAGGATCAACGATGCAGCCCATACAACGCGGACCCGTGCATTCCGGCGGGCAAAATCCCGTGCTATTTTACCTGTCCGTGCTGCTGCACGCGTTTTTATCCACACTGGTGCTCGCAGCCGCGCTTGCGCCGCTTGGCGCTATGTTCTGGATTGCCGAGGGATCGGCGCTGCGGTATCTGGCGCTGCTGACACCGCTACTCCTGCTCTTCATCGTTTTGCCGCTTCGGTACAGCTTCGCCCAGGCGCTGATTGATCGCTACCATGCCAAACCGTTCTCCCTGAAAACCGCGTTCAGCTTTTCCCTGTACGGGGAAAAGGTGGCCGAGGGGTTTTTGTACCTGCTGCATGTGCTCAAGTGGGCCATTCCGCTGCTCGCCTTTGGCGCGGCGGGGTATGCGCTGCTGTTTGACACCAAAGCCTTTACCCAGCCGGTGGCGGATATCGATGCCCTGGGAAAGTCGATAGCTGGAATCTGGCAGGGAATCGGCAACTTCTTTGCGGGGATTTTCGGCGGTACGCAAAATACGGTGCCCGGCGGCTTTGGCGAAGGGATTGTGTTTTTGCTGATCATTGCGGGGGTATCCATACTTCTGCTGCTCTTTGGCATCATGCGCAACAGCGCGTATCGCTATATCTGGGCGGAAGCGACGGAACACGACAAGAACCCGCGCTTTGAGGCCAGGCGTTCGCTGCGCGGCAGACGCTTGCAGCAGCTGGCCGTCTCGCTGATCAATCTGGTTCTCCTTTTGCCCGTGCTGATCGTACTCTACAATGCCATCGTGCCCAAGGAAGCGATGACAGATTTCACCCTGCACGTCATGGATCTTTTGACAGGGGAAACCACCCTGCCGGAGATGACATTGCCATACGGTTTGATTGCCCTGGTGTTTTTCGTCTGCTGGCTGCCGCTAGTGCCTGCCCGCCGTATCATCACGGCATACTTTGCCACGGCCAGGCTCCGCCGCTTGGCGGAAAAGCAGGAATCCGGGAATCCCGACCCTCAGGAACAATTGCCCCCGCTGTATCAGGATATGCCGGTGCAGGGCGGGCGCAAACCGCGGTAACGCCATGGCGGCAACACGGCTGGACAAGCTCCTGGCCCAGAGCGGCGAAAGAACCCGCAGCGAAGCGGCAAGGCTCATCCGTACGGGCCGCGTGACCATTGACGGTACCGTACAGACCAACCCGGCCTGCAAGGCCGATACGGACAATGCCGAGGTCTGCCTGGACGGGCAAAGGCTTCAGGATACACCCTATCAATATTGGATGCTGCACAAGCCGGCGGGCATATTGACCGCCGCGCGCGACCGAAACGCCGAAACGGTGATGGACCTCCTGCCTAAACCCTTGCAGGTACGGGATGTCATGCCGGTGGGGCGGCTGGATAAGGATACAACCGGGCTTTTACTGTTCACCAGCGACGGAACCCTGTGCCACCGCCTGCTTGCGCCAAAAACACATGTTTGGAAGGAATACCTTGCCACCGTGGACGGCGAGCTTACGGAGGAGCACATCGCCCTGTTCCGGCAGGGCGTGCCGCTCAAAGACTTCACGGCGCTGCCTGCCGAGCTTTCGGTTGTCAGCGCATCGGCAAGCGAGAGCCATGCCAAAGTGCGGATACGGGAAGGGAAGTACCACCAGATCAAGCGCATGTTCGGGGCGCTGCAGCTGCGGGTAACAGCCCTGCATCGTCAGGCCTTCGGGCCGCTGACGCTGGATATCCCGTGCGGCGTATACCGCGCGCTGCGCAAGGATGAAATTGCCGCGCTGTACCGGGCGGCCGCGATGGATGGGGATGAGCGACATGGCTGACCATTATTATACGCAGGCACCGCAAAGCGAGCATAAGCCGCTTTCGTTCCAGGCCCAGTATCGCGGTCAAAGCCTGACGTTTTTGACCGATAGCGGCGTTTTCTCCCGCACCGAGATCGACAAGGGGTCGGAAGCCCTGCTGGCCGCGCTGCCGGAGACCGTTGTGGGCGACGTGCTGGATATGGGCTGCGGCTATGGCGCTATCGGTGTGAGCTTGAAAAAGAAATACCCGGCCGCAAGGCTGACCATGACGGACATCAATGCCCGCGCGGCTGCCCTGGCGGAACAAAACGCCAAACAAAACGCTGTGGACGCGGTGGTTTTACAGGGCGACGGCTTCGCCGCCGTGGCCGGGAAAACGTTTGATCTCATCGTCACAAACCCGCCCATCCGCGCCGGGAAACAGGTCATCTACCAAATGTTTGCAGACGCCGCCAACGCGCTGAATGCAAGCGGCAGGTTCATGCTGGTCATTCGCAAGCAGCAGGGCGCGCCCTCGGCCGTTCAGTATTTGCAGACCCTGTTCCAAACTGTGGAGATTCTCACGAAAAAAGCCGGGTTTTGGGTGATCTGCTGCGAGAATCCCCGAAACAAAATATAAACGATAAGGAAGAGCTATGAAGTACGATACCGCGTTTTTTGACGGCCCCGTGGACCGCTGCTGTACGGCATGCGAGAAATGGGACGGACTCTGGAAGAACAAACAGGACGGTTTATTGCCCATGTGGGTCGCCGATATGGATATCCGCTGCGCACAGGAGATTGTAGACGCGCTCCAGGCCCGCGCCGGGCACCCCGTATACGGCTATACCTACCAGCGCGAAAGCGGTGTGGAGGCCATGCTCGATTTTTACCGCCGCCGCCACGGGCTGCAGCTTGAAAAAGACGAACAGGCGACCATTCCCTGCGTGGTGACCGGCATGAAGGCTGCGATCCTGTCGCTAACGGAACCGGGCGACTCCATACTGATTCAGCCGCCGGTCTACGGACCGTTTTTCACCTCCGCGCAGGTCAACGGGCGCAAGGTGGTGAAAAACACCCTGCTGCGGGACGATGCGGGCCGCTACAGCATCAACTTTGCTCAGTTGGAAGCGCAGCTCAGCGCCGGTGTGAAGCTGATGATGATCTGCAACCCGCACAACCCGGTTGGCCGCGCGTGGAGCCGCGAGGAGCTGGAGACAATCTACCAGCTCTGCAAGCACTACGGTACAACGCTGATTTCCGACGAGATTCATTCCGGCTTCGTGTACGATAAGGACGCGTTTACCTCCGTGCTGTTGCTGGATACGGCGAAAGATGCTAAGATTGCGGTGCTGACCAGCGCGACCAAAACCTTCAACATCGCGGGTCTGCGGCAGGCGGTATTGCTCACGCGCAACCAGGCGATCAAGACCGCGATTACGACATTCATGGACCATGTCGGCGCGTTCGGTGTGAACATCTTCGCGCTGGAGGCCACCGAGGCTGCCTACCGCCACGGCGACGCGTGGCTGGAAGGGCTGCTTCCATACCTGGACGAGGCTCGCGCGCTTCTCAGACGCGAGCTCACGGCAAGGCTGCCAAAGGCCGTGCTTTCGCCTATCGAAGCGACCTACATGGGCTGGATTGACCTGCGCGCCTACGGCCTGTCCTGCAAGGAGCTGATGGACGCGACCTACGCCGAGGGCGTAGCGTTTTCGGAAGGCTCGTTCTTCGACAGTGAATCGGGCGACGGCTTCCTGCGCATCAACTTCGCCTGCCCGCACAGCCAAACCCTGAAAGCTTTGGAACTCTTGGAGCGTGCCGTGAAGAAGCACGCGCGTTAAATAGGGAGGACACAATGGAACAGATCAGCCAATGGATTGACGATCACAAAGACGATATGATACAAACCCTGCAAAAATGGCTTTCACATCCCAGCTTGAAGGGCGAGGCACAGGAAAACGCGCCCTTTGGCAAGGAGGTTCGCCTTGCGCTGGATGCCGCCCTTGCCGATGGGCAGGCCATGGGCTTCCAGGTGCGCGACCATGAGGGCTACGCGGGCGATATCAGCCTGGGCCCGGCTGGCGTTGACCCGCTGGGCATCCTGACGCATCTGGACATCGTTCCGGTGGGCGATGGCTGGACGGTCGATCCCTTTGCGGGCGTGACCGACGACGAAAAGGTCATCGGCCGCGGCGCGAGCGACGATAAAGGCCCGGCGGTGGCTGCGCTGTACGCGATGAAAGCCGTATTGGAATCCGGAAAGCCTCTGCGCCGCGAAGTGCGCCTGATTCTGGGCTGCGACGAGGAAAGCGGCATGGAGGACATGGCGTATTATCAAAAGTATGCCGATATGCCCTGCGAGGGCTTCAGCCCCGACGCGATGTACCCTGTCATCAACACCGAGAAGGGCTTGCTGGCCCTGGCGCTGCGGGCCAAGCCCGCGCAGGACGGCCTGAAGGTGAAGCAAATCGCCGTTGGCGAACGCCATAACGTCATCCCCGGCAAGGCTTCGGCGATCATCGAGGGCGATGCGGCGCTGTGCGAGGAGATCAACCGCTTATCCAAAGAAATGCTCATGGGCGTGGAAGCCAGGGAGACCGAGGGCGGTATCCGCCTGTCCGCCAAGGGCATCGCCGGGCACGCGTCCATGCCGGAAAGCGCTAAAAACGCGCTTGGCGAGCTGCTGCTTATGCTGCGCGCCATCGGCGTACAGGGGCCGCTGAAAACCCTGGCCGATGTGATCGGCCTGGAGTACGACGGCGAAAGCCTTGGCGTGAAGTGCAAGGACATGACCAGCGGCGACCTGACCCTGAACCTGGGCGTGCTGCGCTACGACGAACAGGGACTCTATGCCGAGATCGACATCCGCTATCCGCTGCTGTGCAATGGCGAAAGCGTGATCAAGACCATCCAGGCGACCCTTGGCGACGCATTCACCGTGGACACCCTGCACTTCAAGACTCCGCATCATGTGTCACCCCATTCCAAGCTGGTAACGGCGCTGCTCGATGCCTACTATATGCAAACCGGTCGTCCGCGCGAGTGTATTGCCATCGGCGGCGGCACCTATGCCCGCTGCCTGCAGGAGGGCGTTGCCTTTGGCGCGCTGTTCCCCGGCGAACCCGAAACCGCGCATCAGGCGGATGAGTATATCAAGATCGACACCCTCATCCAGAACGCGAAAATCTTTGCCCGTGCCATCCTGTTGCTGGCAGGGCGGGAGGAAATGTAAACCTATGAGACTGGATAAATTCTTAAAAGTGTCGCGTATCATCAAGCGCCGCACCGTAGCCAACGACGCCTGCTCCGGCGGGCGCGTGAGCCTCAACGGCCGCACCGCCAAACCCGGCGCGGACGTGAAGGTGGGCGACGTGATGGAGATACGCTTTGGCAACCGCGTGGGCAGATACAAGGTGCTCGACGTGAAAGAAACCGTGCGCAAGGAAGGCGCGGCGGACCTCTATGAGGTGCTGGAAGAGGACGATACCATCCGGGCGGAGCGCGGCTGATGAAAGCATACGCGCTCATTCTTGGCGGCGGCGGCTCCAGCCGCATGGGCGGGGAGGACAACAAAGTATTTCTCCCCATTCGCGGTATTCCCGTCATTGTGCGCGCCGTTGTGCCGTTCACGGGCATCTGTGCGGGCGCGGTGATCGTCGCCAGACCGGAGGAGACACAGCGCATGGAAGGCATTGTCCGCCAGTTCGGGCTTTCCCGCTTCGTGTATACGGTTACGCTAGGCGGCGATACGCGCCAGGCTTCGGTATACAATGGCCTGCAGGCCCTTCCGGATGACGCGGATATCGTGCTGATTCACGACGGGGCACGCGCACTGATTACGGAGGATATCATCACCCGGGCGCTTAAGTCCGCGCAGGAGCGCGGCTCAGGCGTAGCCTCGGTCGCCGTTCACGATACGATCAAGCGGGTCAGCGATGCGGGTGAGGTGCTCGATACCGTCAACCGGGATCACCTGCGCGCCATGCAGACGCCGCAGGCCTTTCAGGTACCGCTGATCAAACAGGCGCATGATACGGCAAAGCGCGACGGGTTTCTCGGCACGGACGACGCCGCGCTTTTGGAGCATGCGGGCATGAAGGTATACCTTACCGAGGGCAGCAGCAGGAACATCAAGCTGACAACACAGTTTGACCTCAAGCTCGCAATGGCCATACTGGAGGATGAGGACGCATGACGCGCATCGGGTTTGGCATGGATGTACACGCACTCACAGAAGGGCGAAAGCTTGTTCTTTGCGGCGTTGATGTGCCGCATGAGCTGGGCCTTGCCGGGCACAGCGACGCGGATGTCGCCACCCACGCGCTGATGGACGCGCTGCTGGGCGCGCTGGCCCTGGGCGATATCGGCAAGCAGTTTCCCGATACCGATGACCGCTACCTTGGCATTTCCTCCCTGAAGCTGCTGGAAGCAGTGATGGAACGTGTTGCCGAAAAAGGCTATACGCCTGTGAATGTGGATATCACCATCGCCGCCCAGCGCCCAAAGCTCGCTCCGTATATCGGGCAAATGCGCGAAACGCTGGCGGACTGCATGCGGCTGGATGTAGGTCAGGTGAGCGTGAAAGCGACCACCACCGAGCGCCTGGGCTTTGAGGGTGAGGAGAAGGGAATCACGGCATACGCGGTATGCCTGCTGGAAAGCGTTCAATGAAGAAACACATCGCTTCACATAACGAACGCAACCTGTTTTTGCCTGCGCTTGCGGGCTTTTTTGTTGCCGGAATCTGGCTGGCGACAAACGTAACGGCCGGGCTATGGCCGCTGTGGCTGTTGGCGGTTGCGGTGCTTGCGATCCTGCCGCTGCGATGGCTGCGGCTAAAGATTCGGCTTTGCCTTTTGCCTGTCGCGCTGATGCTTTCCCTGCTTTGGACAATGCACTGGCTCAACCCGCCCATGCCGGCGGAAGGGAAATATGAAACGATCACCGCCACGGTGTATGGCGATTCCAAAATCAGCAGCTCGGGCAACGTTTCCTTCCGCGTAGCCAATATCACACTGGACGGGGAAACACAACCGGGCATGGCCTATGCCACAATTTACGTGGATGGCGACGAGCCGCCTGTGCAGCTCCTGGACGGACAGCAAATTCGCTTTTCCGGCAAGGTTTACCACCCGTATCCCAAGGAAAACCGGTACGATTTCGATTTTTCCCTTTGGATGCTGGAAAACGGTCTGCGTTTTGGGATCACGAGCGTGCAGGATGTGGAGCTTCTTTCGGGCGATACGCACTGGGCGGACTACGCCGGGCACATCGCGGCGGCCTGCTATGAAAAACTGCAACCCGTGATGGGAGCGCGCGCGGATCTGGCCGTGGCTATGCTGCTTGGCGAAAGCAACGTATTGGCGGAGGACGATTATGCGGCGTTTCAGCGCGCGGGCGTGGCGCACATCATGGCGGTATCGGGGCTGCATGTAGGCATCCTGTCGATGGCGCTGCTCTGGCTGCTTACCCGGCTGCGCATGCGCAAAACATGGCAGATACCCGTGGTCGCCGTCTTTTTGCTTGTCTACTGCGGGGTGACGGGCTTTGCCGTATCGTCCATGCGGGCGGCGGTCATGGTTTTATTATGGGTTATCGCAAGCGCGTTCGGGCGAAAGCCCAATCCGGTTACGGTGATCTCCACTGCCATGTTGATCGTGCTCATCATCAATCCTCTGCAGCTGTTTTCGGCCGGTTTTGTGCTCTCGTTTTCGGCTATCGCCGGCATCGCGTTGCTGTACCCGCGGTTCATGCAAGGGCTGGAACGCTTATGGCCGTACGTGCGTGTGAAGCGGCAGCTTGTTTTCAAATACCATGTGCAGCGGATTTTGCACCGCTTCAAGCAGGCGCTGGCGGTCACGCTTTCGGCGCAGCTGGGCGTGCTTTTACCCATTGCGGCATACTACCATCTTTTCTATCCCTACAGCTTGGCGTTCAACCTGGCGGTTGTCCCGGTGGTTGGCATTCTGGTACCCCTGTATGCGGTCACAACACTGGTTATATGGATACCCTGGCTTGGAAGCGCTTTGGGTGTTATACTCGGCGCTGTCGCGACTGGGTTGAGCGATGCGGTACTGTGGCTTGTGCGGCTTTCCGCCGCGCTGCCGTTTGCGGAAATCCGCATGGCGACGCCGGATGCCTGGATATGCGTAGCCGCGCTGTGCTGCGCGGTGACAATATCGCAATTCATACGCGCGTCCGTCCGCAGGCGGCTGATTGCCGTTGCCGCTGTAGCTGTGATCGCGGTGACAGGGTCTATCCTCACCGCGCCGCCGCCCCTTCGCTATCATCAGTTATCTGTGGGATGGGCGGACTCTGCCCTGATTGTCGACCATGGTACAGCGATCGGCATCGATACGGGCAATACCGGCAGCGAGATGCTCAACCGACTGCTGGCGGAGGGACGGGATTTGGACGCGTTGATTCTAACCCACCTGCATTCGGATCACGCAGGTGGTCTGGAAGCGATTCTGGATCACAATATCAGGATCGGCCACGTGTATATCCCGGTGGATTATACACTGCATGGTTACGCCAGTGAGATACTCGGTGTGCTGCAAAGGCTGCGGGATGAGGGCATCCCGGTCACCGAGCTTAAGGCAGGAGATAGCCTTGCATTTCCCGAAACTACCATCGACGTGCTCTGGCCGCAGGAAGGCCGCACCCGCGAGGGAATCGACCCTAACGACCGATCCATGGCGATGCTGATCACCCTGGGCGGCGTACGCATCCTGAGCGTTGGAGATAACGGCACTTTGTATGAGCAGTATCTTGCCGTACCGGCGGATGTTTTGAAGGTCGGACATCATGGCAGCAGAACGGGAACCCAGGAGGCGTTTTTGCAAACCGTTGTCCCCTCGCTGGCCGTGATCAGTGTCCGATCGGACTCGCTGCCCGCGCCTTCGACACTGGAACGCCTGAGCCTATATGGCGTATCGGTGCTGAGCACGGAGGACGCCGGAGAGATTACCATCGTACCTGCAAACGGCAGCTACCGCGCCTATCGCTATATTCCGGAGGAAACGCATTGAATTACCTCAGATTTTTTGAAACCTTGAAGAAAAACGACCTCAAACCCGTGTACGTATTTGAGGGTGAAGAGGAATATATCAAGGCGCAGGCGGTGAAAACCCTGTGCGGCCGTATGCTGCCCGAAGGCATGGAGCAGATGAACCTGACCGAGCTTGCAAACCCTGCGGCGGACGAGCTGATCGCCGCGGCGGAAACCCTGCCCGCCATGGCCGAAAAACGCGTCGTGCTGGTGCGCGACTTCAGCCTGTTTTCCACGGGCAAGAGCGCTGATGAAAGCGACACGGATCGCATCATCGAATACCTGCGGTCGCCGTCGCCCACAACTTGTTTGGTGTTCCTGGTCAAGGGCAAGGCGGATAAGCGCAGGAAGCTGTATGGCTTTCTCAACGGCGAACAGGCCGTGGTTGATTTTTCGCCCATGACCGAACAGGACGCGATCGACTGGATTATCCGCTCCATGCGCGCGCTGGGAAAGACTATGTCAAGCGCCGTGGCGGAGCGTTTTCTGTTCGCGGTCGGCAGCGACGCGGCATTGCTAAAGCAGGAAATCGAAAAGCTCGCGGATTATGTGGGCGACCGTGATACGGTTACGCAAGATGATATTGCCGTAATTACCGTACAGTCACTGGAATCCACCGTCTTCCAGATGGTCGATTCGCAGGTCGCCGGAAACTACGGCGAAGCGTTCTTGCTCATGCACCGGGTGCTGGAGGGCGGCGAGGACAGGATGCTGATTCTGGCCATGCTGCTAAGGCAATACCGGATACTCTACCAGATGCGCTGTTTGCTGGACGAGCGCACACCGCAGGGAGAGCTGGCTTCGCTTTTAAAGATTCCGCCGTTTGCCGTGCGGCGGATGCAGTCGCAGACTATGCGTTATGGGAAGGAACAGCTGAAGGCCGTGTATGATTTTTTGCTGGATTTTGAGTTCCGGCTGAAGTCCGGCAGACTGCCGCAGGATGGCAGCGCCGAGGCTGCGCTCATGCAGATGAAGCAATTGCTTGAATCGAAATAAGGATAGGGAAAGCAAATGAATACGCCCAAAACTGTCGCCCTGCATTCGCGGGGCAACACGCAAATGCTGTATTTCACAGGTTCGTCGCTCAGCTGCGACGACAGGCATCTATATTTGATCAGCGACCGTTCTGGATCGCCGAACGTATATGTTCATGACCTGGTATCGGGTGAAGAACGAATGCTGACGCGCAACAACGCGGGGACGCTCAAGTCCTACGTATATTTCGACGGTACGGAGAACAGCGGTCTCGGCAAGGCGAGCGTGTGTCTGGATCCTGTCCGGGAAGTTGTTTACTTCATTCAAAACAGGGATATCTGCGCGGTCGAGCCGGATGGCAAGATTCGCCGGCTGAACCAAATCCCGGATAGGCAGATGACCGCGTTTACCCATGTCAGCAACGACGGGCGGTATTTATGTGTGCCGACGACGGACGCACGGATTCTGGATTTCGATCCCGATACGCAAGGAACGGGCCTGGACAAACGCCCAGTATACGATATCGACGCCCGCGTGCAGGATGAAAATCTCAACTCCTATCTGCATGTCTATGATACGAGGACCGGAAGGGAGACGCTGTGCGAGCCAGTGCCACGCTGCTGGATTACGCATGTGCAGTTTCACCCTGCAAACAGCGAGTGGATTCTATATAATAACGAATGGCCAAGTTTTGATTGCGGCATTCGCCGGATGAACCTGTTCGACGGGCATGTACACCGACAGCTGCGCAATGCTGGTGATGGCCGCAGCGCGGCGGATTGGGTATGCCATGAGATGTGGTCGCCCGATGGCAATCATGTGATCTATCACGGGGCGTATGATCACGGTCCGGCGTTCGTTGGCCGATACGATCTTAAAGCAGGCGGCATCATTGAAATTGCGCTGCCCGCGGAATATAACGCCTACGGGCATTTCACGGTCGGGAACAGCGGAACGCTGGTTTGCGACGGCTATTACAAACGCCCGGAGGATACTCCGCCTAAGCGCTTCAACTCTACCGATTTTGGCGCGGACCCGCACCAAAAGAACGCTGAATATGTGAGTCTTGTATATGCGGACTGGGATCGGAAAATATTGACCTGGACACCGCTGTGCAAGCATGGCACGGATTGGCTCGGGCAGGATGCCCACCCGCATGCCATATTCAACCATCGGGGGGATGCGGTCTATTTTTCTTCGCGTCAAGGGAAGTTTGTTGGCGTATACAGCGTATCTACGGATATACCGTTAACCTGAGGGCCTTCTCAGTCCCTTGGGATAATGGTTCTTCAACTGCCTGTCGCTGTGCTTTACAAAGCCAAGCGGCAGCCCAAAACAGGATACGATATAGAAGCCGGGCGGAACATCGCCAGCCGGAAGCGCATCGCCGTGCAGGTAGGGTGCGATCTGCTGTTCCTCCAGCGCGATGGAACGCAGGGGAAGCGGCGGCGCGGCAAGCGCCAGGGCATGGTCGGGCAGGAATACCTTGCCTTTGATCCGTCCCAGCGAGAGCCCCGCGCGGTAGGCTTTCAGCCCGGTCAGTGGGGGCAACGGCGGCGAAACGATGAGCAGGTTTCCGATCATGGCGTTCGCATCCGGCGGTTCGGAGTGGGAGCCTTCCGCCCAGAACGCCTGAAACGCATCCCTGCTTTGCCTGTCCGGCGCGGTAAACACCGTTTCAGCAGACAGCAGGGCAGTAGGGCGTTCCTCCTCCGCGCGGATATTCGTTTTTTGCAACAGCGCAGCGAAATGCCCTTCGCCACGTACCATATGCGGATAGAGCCGCACAGAACCGCTTTGAGAACGCAGCGTTTGTCCGTTTCCGATGGGAACGGTGAAATCGACAGGCTCAAATTCCGGATGGGATGACAAAAAGGTGCGGATGACACCTTCGTTTTCTTCGGGGCTGAAGGTACAGGTGGAGTAGCACAGCCGTCCGCCAGCCTTCAGCATCCGCGCGGCGCTTTCCAAAATCAGGCTTTGTCTAATGGCGCAGCGGGCGGGCGACGCTTCGTCCCATTCCAGGCGCGTTTCGGGGTGCCGCCGAAACATGCCCTCGCCGCTGCAGGGAGCGTCGACAAGAATCGCGTCAAACAGCTGCGGCCACGTTTGCGCAAGCGTATCGGGGCTTTGGGAAACGACCAAAGCATTGCGTACACCCATGCGCTCCAGATTGCCGCTGAGGATTGCCGCGCGGGAGGATACGATTTCGTTGCAGACCAGCGTTCCCTGTCCGCGCATCTGCGCGGCAAGCTGCGTGCTTTTCCCGCCGGGCGCGGCGCACAGATCCAGCACCGTTTCGCCGGGATGTACGCCTAAAAGCTGTGCGGGAAGCATGGCGCTGGGCTCCTGTATATAGTATACGCCGCAGGCATGCAGCGGGTGACTGCCTGCCTGGCTTTCGATATCCAAATAGAATCCGTTGTCCGCCCACGGAACGCCGGAGCCGAGACCGTCGATCAGCGTTTCCAGCGGTGTGGCCGATATCTTCAGGGGATTCAACCGCAGCCCCCGCACATAGGGCTGTTCCTGTGCTCCTAGAAAGTCGTCTGCATCGCTGCCGAGCATGGCCCGCATTCTATCGGTATAGGCTGGGGGCAATGGGATCATGCGCGGTCGTCCTCCAGCCATTCGGGGAGCATCATTGGCTCAATGGGGAAGTACACATCCCGCATCGCCGGGGGAAGCCCTGCTTGCAGGTGACCATACCCGGCAACCATGCCGACGGGAATGGAGAGGCGTTTGGAAACGCGTTCCAGAAGCGCCTGCGCATCCATCAAATCCTGCGCGGTAGTCTGGCGTTGCAGATTGGCGTTGTTGACCAGCATATCGGCATCAATGCGCGCGCGGGCTTCCATGTGCGAAAGCAGCGCACAGATCGCGTCTTCGCTGGCTGTCAGCGGCCGCATGGGGTTGACCACATACAGCACGCGCATCTGGTCGCGCACCTTTTGCATATAGGGATAGTAGCGCCCAAGCGCCGTCGCGCCCGCCGGATCGCCGCCGACATCAAAAATCACATGGCGGTACCGCTGTGGATCGAACACCTTGTGCACATCGGCCAAAAGGGCGGGTACATCCACCGTGGAATGCGCAAAGGAAGGCGACACAACGTCGACGCCTTCCTCAAGCAGCAATTTCTCATGATCCGAACTGCGGAAATACGGGTTGACGATATCCAGATCGACCAGTGCGGTTGAACCGCCATCCATGGCATAATGCCTGGCGAGCGCCAGCGCAAGCTCGGTTTTACCGCTTCCGAAATGGCCGATCAGAACGATATATTTTGTGTCAGGCAGCACGCTACGCGTCTCCTTCGGGTTTCTTTTCGGGATAAACGGGTGAATGGAAGGCCTGGGATACGTCAACCGTCGGCTGAAAATCCCGGTAGGTCAATGCGTCCGAGGCTTCGTCGGAGTTTAGAAGATTGCGGGCGCGTTTGGCGACAGCGCCCAGGCCTCTGGCCTTGGGGGGTGAAAAATCCGCCTCGCCGCGATCTGAGAAGGGGCGGAAGTTAGGGCTGGGCTGCACAAAGCTTTGCGGCTCCCGCACTTCCGCGCCGACATTCACCTGTTCTGCAGGCAGCGGCGGCGCAGCAGGGTCTGCAGGCTCGTATCCATAGGCATACTGCGGCGGGGCAAAGGTGGGCGCGTTGTCCACCGGGTAATGGTAGGCGGGTTCAGACTGCGCGGAGCCGAATGATGGCGGCATACCAAACGCAAGGCTTTGCTTCCGGCCGCCGATGGTCTGCTGGGCCAGATCGGGGATGGGCTCATCGGTATACAGCTGGGGAATCTGTTCCTGATAGGCATTGGCTTCCGGCGCATAATATGGTGTTGTGTAGGGGATTGTTGCTGGCGCGGTGTTCATCGGCGGTACGGCTTGCCGGGAGGGGATATTGTACTTCATGGTCGGCTCTGCCGCATATTCATTGTAGGGAACCTTGGGAATCGGCGCGTACTGCGTAGTGGCGGCGGGAGACGAAAGGGTATCCCAGTCGTCGAAACCATAGGGCTCCGCAGGTGCAACCGGCGGGGCCGCATGCTTACGCTTTGCGCGCTTCCTGCGCCATGCCGGACGCGGCCGCCAGCGTACCAGGTAGACAATGATGTCCAGCGAAAACCCGACAATGCAAAGCACCAGAAATAAAAGCCGCCAATTGGCCTGGAAAAATGCAAAAAACGCCGTGCTTGAATCGCTGGAGAAAAAATCACGGGCCGCATTAAGCAGCGTACGAAGCCAGCCGAGCAAAAGCGTCAGGATTGTATTGGTGAAGCTGTTCATCAGCATTCCTTTCGGGGCGCAGGATTATTGATCGGAAAGGGTGACGATTACGCTTTGGGGCTCAATCGTGTAGGTGAATTGCTGGGCATCGTTATGGAAGACTTCCAGTGTGACAGGCAGTTCAAACGTGCCGGACGAAACCCCGTCAGCGTCGACCGAAGCCTTGATACGAGTGGCGTTCATCACCGACATAAGGCTGCTTGGTCCGGTCAGCGCCACGCTGACCTGCTGGGTTTGCAGCACGGCGGACATACCGTCCGAAAGACCGGTAACGGATACCGGGATCTGATCGAAATTCACTGTTTGCAGGGTCTGACCGATTTCTACGGTCAGTTTTACGGTATGTGTGCTCATATACACGATATTATCTGGCTGTGTCACCTTGATTTCAGCGGTAAACGTCGTATCCAGGCCTTCTACATCAATCGGTTTCTCCGCAAACAGCGTATCCAGCGTGCTGAGCGTGTTTTGATCGCCTGCCGCGATAATCGTTTCAGGCGACAGGGTCACGCTTTTCACCTCAAAGCCGGCTTTTGGCGTTCCGGTGGTCAGCGCTGTCTGGCTTAAGGAGATGGACTTGACCGGATACAGAGACTGCTCCACAACGATGGACCGCAAAAGCACGCCGCCGCTGGTGGGCTCCAGCAGCGTGGCATCCAGCTCATTGTTGTCGATGTCCACATAGTGCAGCGCCAGCGCGGTTTGCAGCCTGGACGCGCGCGGATCCAGCAGGGAAACATCGTACTCCAGAACAATCTTTGCAATCCTGGATACTATGCTTTCCGGACCACTGACCGTTACGGTGGAGACATCCGTCACCGGATCGGTACCATAAAAACCCATGGGATAGTCTCCCACAACCGATACCTGTACAGTAATGCGGAAATTGGTGACGTAAGCATCGACCACGATGGGGATATCAGTCGGGGACACGTCGGTCACGTTGCCATACAGCGTGGAGGATGTGGTTGCAACCTTCACGGTTTGCTCGCCTGCCTCGGTGATTCTGGACAGGTCAATGCGCGGGGCATAGTTCTGGGCGTTGACCTCGTTAAATTGCTGCTGGGGAACATCGACCTTGAGCTTGACGACCGCGTTGGCTTCCTCAAGCCCCTGTGTGACGATGAATCCGTTGCGGCGGAGCGTATCAGACCCGGTAATCGTCACCGGTACGCCTGTAAATACGCGTTCACGCGTCAGCGACGGATCCTGCAAAATCAGACCCACCCACAAAAGGAGAGCCAAAAACAGCGCAAGCAGCTTCCATTGAAGGTTATGCGTCACCGCAGACCACAGCCGTTTGGGGAAGGTAGTCGAGAGGTGCTTCAAAATCCGTTTTTCTGAAGAAACCGGTTTGGTTTCGTCGATGGGCGTGCTCATGCCGCGTCTCCTTTCCGGCGCTTGCTGCGGCTAAACAGCATCGACCACAATCCTTCTTCGCGCTGGTGGTACATTTTAATCAGCACCTGCTCCAAGAGCGCGCGGTCCAGGTGGCGCGTCAGGCGGCCTGCGCGGGCTACGGAGATGATGCCCGTTTCCTCAGAAACGATCAGGGTTACGGCATCGGTCGCCTCGGTGACGCCGATTGCCGCGCGGTGGCGTGTGCCAAGCTCCCGGCTGATGCCAATGCCCTCCGCGAGCGTCAGGATACACCCGGCGGACATGATGCGCGAACCGCAGATGACCACCGCGCCGTCATGCAGGGGGGTGTTGGGTTCGAAAATGTTCTCCAAAAGCGCGCCGGAAATATGGCTGTCCATCAGGGTTCCGGTCTCGATAATGTCCTTGAGACCGACTTTCTGTTCAAACACGATCAACGCGCCGACGCGGCGGCGGCTTAAGTTGAGCAGGCAGGCGGTAATCTCTCGGACGATATATTCGTTCTCCGCGCCGTCGCTCATCCGGGAGCTATCACGCAGCGTGCCGCGCCCAAGCTGCTCCAGCGCTTTGCGGATTTCCGGCTGAAACAGGATCACAATCACAACCGCGCCGTTGTTGACAATATTGAGGAGGATCCAGTTAATGGCGGTCAGCCCCAGCAAATCGCTGACCCAGCTGGCCAAAATGAGGATGACCAGGCCCTTGAGCACGGCGCTGGCGCGGGTCTGGCGGGCAAGCATTAACAGACCGTACAGCAGCACTGCGACGATCAGAATATCCAGCGCATCCGTCAGCGTTGGCCGATTGAAGACATTCCACAGCACGTCGCGAATTTGTGTCCACAACGTCTGCATACCGCCTCAACCCCTCCGGTAGTATAATTCCTTTTTTCAGTATACTACAAACAGATGCATAGATAAAGCACGAGATAGTAAAATTGCACAAAAAGTTGTAACATCATACGCCGGAAAGGCAATACTCCGGCTTTGTTTCGGGAGTGGTTTCATGGTATAATCTGCTGGACGGATCACCCCGCAGAGGAGAGGGATGGTATGGAGCACGGCGGACACAGGCAGCGGATGCGGCAGCGGTATGCAAAACAGGGCCTGGATGGCTTCGCGCCCCATGAGGTGCTGGAGCTGCTGCTTTTCTATGCCATTCCCCAAAAGAACGTCAACCCGTTGGCGCATAAGCTCATCGACCGCTTCGGCTCGTTGTATGGCGTACTCAACGCAACGCCCCAGCAGCTCCGGCAGGTGGAAGGTATCGGCGAATACGCCGCCACCTTTTTGCCGCTGCTGCAGGACGCGGCCCGGCTGGCTATGCGTACCCGCAGTGAGGACAAGGCCAGGCTTGCCAGCCGGCAGGCGGCCGTGGATTACTGCATCCGGCTGCTGCAGGGCGAAAAGCGGGAGCTGTTTTACGCCATTTGCCTCGACGGGCAGATGCAAACCCTGGCAGACGTGCTGATTGCCAAAGGCTCAATCAGCGACGTACCGGCCTACCCGCGCATTGTGATGGACGCTGTGCTGACCCATAACGCCCACGCGGTGCTGCTGTGCCATAACCACCCCAGCGGTTCCGTGATGCCCTCCGCGCAGGATTTGGAGGCAACCCGCATGCTCTCCAATCTGCTGTCGGGAATCGAGGTGGTGCTGGTGGATCACCTGATTGTATCGGAGGAGCGCGCCGTCAGCATGGTGCGCAACGGGTACATCCGGCAATCGGCAACGGGCGGGGGTATCCTGGTGAAAACCGCCGATGCGGGGATGCAGGTGGCCGCCGCACAATTGAAAATTGATCATAGGTCAGACGCGGAGGAACTCCTTTGAATAAAACGCTTCGGGGGATACTGAAATTGCTTGTCATACTCGCAGTGATCGGACTCGTTTTCTATATCGGCCTGATCGGGTATACGGTCTACCGGGAAAAAAACGTGCCGGAACCGTCGGATTACGATGTAATCGTAGTGCTTGGCGCACAGGTACTGCCAAACGGCGACCCCTCGGTGCAGCTGGACTGGCGGCTGAACAAGGCCGTGGAAATGTATATGGCGTCACCCAGCCCGGTCATCACCTGCGGAGCGCAGGGGAGCGATGAGCCCAGGCCCGAGGCCGATGTGATGCGCGATCTGCTCATTGCCCGGGGGGTGCCCGCAGAGCTTGTCTATACCGATTCCGTGAGCTTTGATACCTACCAGAACATCCGTAACGCCAAGGTGATCATTGAAGGGCTTGGGCTTTCCAAGCCGCTGATTATCACCAGCGATTATCATCTGCCGCGGGCGATGGATATTGCCAAGGCCGAAGGCTTTGCACCCCAGGGCGTGCCCAGCCCGACCAGGCAGGAGATCAACTTCTGGCTGAAAAACCATGGCCGTGAAGCCCTGGCGTGGGTCAAGTTCTTTCTTATTCGCTACATGGGGCTGTCCCTGTGATGACGGCGGAGAAGCAGGCGCTCGTTGAAGAACGCCTGTCGGCGCTGCAAATCACCTGCGATGCGGATGCGGCTAAAAAGCTTGTGAAGTATCAGGAGCTTGTGGAAACATGGAACGAGCGCATCAACCTGACCGGGGACGCGAGCTTTGAGGCAATGCTCGACAGGCACCTGATGGATTCGCTCACCCCGCTGACGGTGGAAGGCCTGATCGGGAACAACGCTTCGCTGATCGACGTGGGGAGCGGCGCAGGGCTGCCGGGTATGCCGCTGGCAATTGCCCGGCCCGATCTGCGCGTGACGCTTTTAGACTCAATGCAAAAGCGCGTCGTGTTTTTACAAACGGTTGTCCAAACACTTTCGCTTGCAAACGTATCGGTTCTCCATGCCCGCGCGGAGGATGCCGCGCAGAACGCCGCCTGCCGCGAGCGCTTTGATATCGCCACCGCCCGCGCTGTGGCGGCGCTGCCGGTGCTGCAGGAGCTGCTTTTGCCCTTCGTACGCGTCGGGGGGAAGTGCGTATGCTTGAAAGGCCCTGCGGCGGAAGACGAGCTATTAGCGGGCGCGGCGGCGGCCGGGCTTTTGGGCGGAGGATCGCCGGAAATGGTTGAAATCGCCTTGCCGTTTGCGCCGGACCTGCGGCATGTATTGGCGATCACGGAGAAGCATTCCCAAACGCCGAAGCGGTATCCGCGCAGGTCGGGAACCCCGGCAAAAAATCCTCTGGGAGTTTAGGTAAGGAGTAACAAAGATGCAAAAAACACTGGAACGCATGCGCGCCATGGGCTTTGAGGTTGTCGAGGTTGATACCAGGGAACAGGTTAGGGAATATCTGTTACAGGATATTCCTGCCGACAGCACAGTCGGGGTGAGCGGGTCGGTATCGGTGCGCGAGACGGGCGTGATGGAAGCCATGACGAAGCGCGGCCAGACGGTGTATTCGCACTGGTATGTCAAGCCTGAGGACGTGGAGCCTATGCGCGTTAAGGCCTGCGGCGCGGATGTGTACCTGACCTCTGCCAACGCGCTGACTAAGCATGGTGAACTTATTCTGATCGACGGCGCGGGAAACCGCGTGTCGGCGGTTGCCTACGGCCCCAAGCGGGTGTATTTTATCGTCAGCCATTCCAAATGGGTGGATGGCGGCTACGGCGCGGCGGTTGCCCGGATTAAGAGGATTGCCTGCCCGCCCAACGCCCGCAGACAGGAGAAGGAGCTGCCCTGCGCCATCAACAACGAATGCGATCCGGAGTCCTGCACGGCCGACAGCATGTGCCGCATGACCCTTTCGGTCAACCGTGCGCCGCGCAGCCGGAAAATGACGCTGGTTTTTGTCAAGGAGAATCTTGGCTATTGAGCACGGGATGTGCTACAATATAGGAAGCGGGAACAGGGAACCATAAACCGCACAGGAAAGGGCGAAACGACGAGTGACACGTGCTGAGCGTTTGATGGACGTCAAGGGACTCAAAGCCGACGAGGCTGTGATCGTCTCCAAACCATCCAATATGTTGTATCTGTCCGGTTACACGGGCGAAGGTCTGGCGCTGGTATCGCGCGAAGTCTGCGCGATCGTGACGGATTTCCGTTACGTGGAGCAGGCGGGGCAGGAAGCGCCGTCCTTTCAGACGCTTGCGCTGGAAGGCAAGGAAAGCCACCTTGGCAAGGCATACGAAGCCTTGAAGCGCAACGGTGTGAAGACCGTCTACTTTGAAGACGACGAACTCACCGTGCGCGCCTATCAAAAGGCCGTGGAGATCTTTGCGGGGATGGAGCTCAAAGCGCTCGGCGGCGAGATTGAAACGCTCCGCCGGATCAAGGACGCCGAAGAGCTTCGCCGGATCGAGCATGCCTGTAAGATTTCCTCGGAAGCTTTTGGACGCGTGCTGCCCAAAATCCGCGAAGGGATGACCGAGCGTGAGCTAGCCCGCATTCTGGAGTTTGAGATGTACGCTCTGGGCGCGGAGAAAATGGGGTTTGACGTCATCGCCGCGGCGGGCGCCAACGGGTCCAAGCCGCACGCGGTGCCATCAGACTACCGCATCCAAAAGGGTGATATGATCACCATGGATTTCGGTGCCAAGGCGCAGGGCTATACGGCGGATATGACCCGCACGGTAGCGCTGGGTGAGCCGAGCGCTGAAATGCGCAAGGTGTACGCCGTTGTGCAAAAGGCGCAGCAGATGTCTCAGGACGCCGTAAAAGCGGGCGCAAACTGCGCCGCTGTGGACGCGATTGCCCGGGATTATATCTACGCGCAGGGCTTTGAAGGCCGTTTCGGCCATGGGCTAGGGCACAGCCTGGGCATCGACGTACACGAGGAACCGCGCCTGAGCGTCCTCTCCAAGGATGTTTTGGAAGCGGGACAGCTGATCACCGTGGAACCGGGCATCTATCTGCCGGGCGTAGGCGGTGTGCGCATCGAAAACACGGTCGTTGTGGAGCCGGGCGGTTGCCGCTCGCTGATCACGCCGACCACGGAATTGATCATTTTATAGAGGCACAATAGGATCGGAGGAAGATTTGTATGATGACAGCGAGCGAATTCAGAAAAGGCATTACAATCGAATGGGATGGCGGTGTGTGGAATATCGTTGATTTCCAGCACGTTAAGCCCGGCAAAGGCGCGGCGTTCGTCCGCACCAAGATCAAAAACGTGATGACCGGCGCCGTGGTGGAGCGCAGCTTCAACCCCACGGACAAAATGCCCCGTGCCATCGTGGAAACCAAGGACATGCAGTACGTCTACAATGACGGCGGCCTGTATTACTTCATGGATCTGGAAACCTACGAGCAGATGCCGCTCAACCGCGATCAGGTGGAAGACGCCATCCCGTATGTGAAGGAAGGCAGCAACGTAACCGTGCGCTTCTTCAAGGGTTCCGCGTTCAGCGTACAGCCGCCCAACTTTGTGGAGCTCGAGGTGACCGACACCGAGCCCGGCTTCAAGGGCGACACGGCCAGCAACACCTACAAGCCCGCAACGCTCGAAACCGGATATCAGGTGCAGGTGCCGCTGTTTATCAACATCGGCGACCGCATCCGTGTGGATACCCGCGTGGGCGAATACATGGAACGCTGCTGAACACTTTGACCCAAACACCTGGATGCCCGCCTGTATACCGGCGGGGAAGGGGGAGCCTATGAATCCGATTACCAACCGCACGTCGTACCTGCGCGGCCTGGCCGACGGCATGGAGTTCGACAAGGAAAAGGCCGAGAACAAGCTGCTTCTGGCCATGCTGTCCGTCATGGAAGAGATCGCTGCCAAGCTGCAGGAGCTGGACCAGGATGTGGACGAACTTGACGAATATGTTGCTTCGATGGACGATGATCTGTCCGAGGTGGAAGATCTGCTGTTCGATGATGAAGGCGACGACGAGGATCTGGAAGAGCTCGACGAAGATGAAGAGGTTCAGATCAACTGCCCGTACTGTGGTGAGGAATTCATCATCAAGGCGGGCGACATCAGCCTAGACGGCGAAGTGTGCTGCCCGGCCTGCGGAAAGAACGTACTGGACGCAGACGAAGAACTGAACTAAATGTTCGTTTCGCAGAACCCTTTTGCCGTATGGTGAAAGGGTTCTGCTATGTATTGAGAGAGGAACGGGAATCCGACAGGCATGGAGAAACGACCGCAGAAAAAACAAATCATCCGCTTTGCGGTCATCGTGGCGATTCTGCTCGCCCTGATGATCGTGGCAACAATACTGCTGATGCCTTACATCCGCAAGCTGGCCGATCCGGCGGTGCGGGAACAGTTCAAGGCATGGGTGATTTCGTTGGGCTCGCTTGGGTATCTGGTGATGATCGCCATTCAGATTGTGCAGATTATCATTGCATTTATCCCCGGCGAGATCGTGGAAATTCTGGCGGGTGTCATGTACGGCGGGTTCGGCGGCCTGTTTTTGTGCCTGATCGGCTGTGTGATCGCGTCCAGCGGCATCTTCCTCCTGTCCAAAAAGCTTGGGGCGAAATTCACGCAGCGTTTCTTTTCCAAGGACAACCTGGATCGGTTTGCATACCTGAAGGACGCCCGCAAGCTGGAAATCGTCGTGTTTATCCTGTTCCTGCTTCCGGGTACGCCCAAGGATATGCTGACCTATGTTGCCGGAACGACGCCGATGCGGCTGCCGCAGTTTCTGCTGATCTCAACCTTTGCCAGGATACCGTCCATCGTGTCATCCACGTTTATCGGGTCGTCCATTCTGCGCAGCAACTGGCCTGTGCCGGTTTTGATCTTCTCGGTTACGGCGCTGCTTGGCATTTTGGGCATCGTTTACAAAGACCGGATTATGGATTCTTACAAGCATAAATTCGCTTCCGGCAAAGACGAAGCCGCGCCTAAAGAAGAATAATCTGATTCTGTTTACCCCAGGCTGCGGTGACCAAGTTTGGCGCCGCAGCTTTCGCGTATAATCAGCGCCGGGGCGCGAACAAGCGTAACAGGCGCTTTCAGGTTGTCGGAGCTTGAAACCAGCTCCGCAATCGCCGTGCGCGCGCGCTCCTCGGAAAACAGATCAATCGTCGTCAACGGCGGCAGGGTATGCGGGCTGAAATAGGTATTGTCGCAGCCGACCAGGGCCATGTCTTCGGGCAGTTTCAGGTTCATGGAATGCAGCTGATGGATAGCGCCGACGGCGACCATATCGCTGAAGGCGACGATCGCGGTCGGCCAGCGGCGGCGGGGGATGGTCGTCAGCATCCGCAGCACGGCGATCTCGCCTGTCTCCGCAGTAAACCCGGCCGCGCCGTTGTAGGCGTCGTCCTTGACAAGACCCAGCTCGTCGATGGCGCGCAGGTAGCCACGGGCGCGAGCGCCGGAGGTTTCCAGCGTTTTATTGCCGCCGATGAACGCGATGCGGCGGTGCCCCAGCATATACAGGTGCTGTACGGCCTGAAACATGGCAGTTTCCAGATCGTTGTGCAAAAAGGTACAGTTGACGTTATCCAGCGGCGGCGAGATGGCAACCAGCGGCATATGCTCCATCAGCTGGTTGAGCGCGATGGGGAGGTCGGGACGCCCGGTCTCCTGTACGCTGCCGATAAACAGGGTGCCGCGCAGGTGCCAGTCGATGATGCGCCTGGCAATCTCCCGCATGTCGTAATCCTCGCCGTCCAGCAGCTGAAACAGCATGGTCTGGTACCCAAGGCGCTTGGCCTCGCGGTTGGCGGCAGACAGGATGCGTCCCCAATACTGGTCGCGCGTCTCGGGGATAATTACGGCAAAGGTCTGCTGCGCCAGCGAAACCTGCTGGCGCAGGTTCTGCAATGTGGAAAAATTGTTGCTGCGGGCGATAGCCTCCACCTTGGCGCGGGTCTTGGCGCTCACGTTGGGGTGGCCGGACATAACGCGTGAAACCGTGGAAGGCGCGACGTTTGCCTCGGCGGCGATATCGTAAATGGTCATCTTCTTTGGCATAGGAAGCTCCCTTTCGTTGGGCATACGGTAATACGCTGCTATCATTATAAATCAAGCGCTGCATTTGTGCAATAGAAAAATGGAACAAGTTCCAAAACAATGTTGAATTAAGAAGTATATAGAAAGCAAATTTGTTGACACTGGTATAATTATATGCTATATTGACATCAAACAAGACGAATATATGGGAGACTTGGAAACAAATAACATAAAATTGGAACAAGTTCCATAATATCGTCAAATTGAAGGAGGATTTCGAAAAATGAAAAAAATCGTTGCGCTTGTCCTGTCAATGATGCTGTTGGTTGCGCTTCTGCCCTCTGTTGTGGCGGTAGCTGCCGACAAGCGCGTTGTCAAAGTGGCATCGTGGGACGTTTACGGCTCGGCCGCAAACTATCACGAGGCCATCAAAGCCGGCTTTGAAGCCGCCAATCCCGATATCGAGATTGAATGGGTAGACCTGGCGTCGCAGGAGTATGCAACGCTGGCAGGTTCCATGCTTTCCGCGGGCGACCAGACCGATGTGTTCATTATCAAAGAGATCAAAGATCTCCAGAACTGGACCGAGCAGGGCTTTCTGGTATCGCTGGACGACATGGTTGCCACCGATGCGTACGATCTGACCGGATTTGCGGGCATGGATGAAGTCTGCCGCGTGGCCGACGGCTCTCTGAACGCGCTGCCTTTCCGCTCCGACTTCTGGGTGCTGTACTACAACAAGGACCTGTTTGACAAAGCGGGCGTAGCCTATCCCACGGGCGACATGACCTGGGACGAATATGCCGATCTCGCCCGCCAGATGACCAGCGGCGAAGGCATTGACAAAATCTATGGCACCCATTACCATACCTGGCTGAGCGCGGTTGTCAACTGGGCGGTCTGTGGTGTGGATTATACTCTGGCCGATGGCAACTACGACCCGCTGAAGTACTTCTATGAGCTTAACCATGCTTTGGAAGACGAGGGTGTCTGCATGGAATACGGCGAGCTGAAGGCCGCTGGCCTGCACTACTCCGCGGCGTTCTATCAGGGCAATATCGCTATGCTGCCCATGGGCTCCTGGCTGATCGGCACCCTGATCAAGGAAAAGGCCAACGGAACGTTTGACTTCGACTTCAGCTTCACCTCCGTGCCGCATATGGACGGGGTTGCCGCCAAATCGTCCTTTGGCAACATGACCGCCATGGCGCTGTCCAAGAATGCCACCAACGCCGCTGACGCCTGGACCTTCCTCAAGTGGGTTTGTGGCGAAGAAGGCGCCAAGGCGATCGCAGCCGTCGGCACCCGCCCCGCGTATGTGTCCGATGCCGTTGCCGCCGCGTTTTCGTCCGTTGCCGGCTTCCCGTCCGATGAAGGCGCGCTCGATGCCCTGCTGCCCAGCAGCGTGAGCCTCGAATGGCCTCCGGGAGTGTTGGTACCGCAGTTGCAGACCATCGTCAATGAGGAGCACACCGGTATTATGAGCCGTGAATCCACCATTGATGAAGGCATTGCCATGATGAACGAACGCGCAGCCGAAGTGCTGGGCAACTAAGAGACACTGCATGATCCACGCGAACGGGGAGGAGGATTTCTCCTCCCCGTTTCCCATCAGAACAGGGGGGTCTTGGAACCATGGCACAGGACACTCGTATGCTTCCCTTAAAAAAAAGAAGCAAGCTGCATCGCAAGAATACGCTGATCGCTTATTCCTTTCTTGCGCCGAACTTTTTGGGCTTTCTGATCATCACCATGCTCCCGATCCTGTTTACGGTGGGCCTGTCCTTTCTGACCTGGAACGGGGGCGTGCTGGAAAACATGAAATGGGCGGGATTGGATAACTTCGCTGCCATCTTCAAAAACTTCAGCTTCCAGAAATCCGATCTTGGCATCACGCTGAAAAACACAGTGTTCTATACGCTGGCCACGGTTCCGCTGACCATCCTGTTTTCGCTTGCGTTTGCGCTTTTGCTCAACAAGGCGGTCAAGGCTGCCAGTGTGTTTCGCTTTATCTTCTTCTTTCCGTATGTGGCGTCCATCGTGGCGGTATGTACCTGCTGGAACTACCTGCTGATGAAATACGGCGTCGTGAATAGCTTTCTGAACTCCATTGGCTTCACGATGACCAAATCCTGGACACAGAGCAAAACCCTTGCGATGTGGGCGCTGATCATCGTAGCCGTCTGGCGGTACGCCGGGTACTACATGGTGCTCTACATTGCGGGGCTGCAAAATATACCGGGTGAGCTCTACGAGGCGGCGACGGTGGACGGTGCCAGCGCCTGGCAGAAGTTCCGCAAAATCACCTTGCCGATGCTTACGCCGACGACCTTTTTTGTATCCATCATGACGACCATCGCGTGCTTTAAGGTGTTCGATACCGTCATCCTCATGACGGACAGCGGGCCGGGACGCGCGACAAAAATGCTGGTCAACTATATTTTTGATTTGAGCTTTAACCAGATCAAGTACGGCGTGGCGAGCGCCGTGGCAATGATTCTGTTTGCGGTGGTGCTGATCGTAACGGTTTTGCAGTTCCGCGTTGAAAAGAAATGGGTCAATTACTTCTAGAAAGGAGGAAGACAAGATGACCACACTTGCTGTCAAACCGCAATCGGCTGAGAAAACGATTCGCAAAATCATCTTACGAGCGCTGATGATTGTATTTCTGCTGCTGTTTACGGTGCTGGCGCTCTTGCCGTTCCTGTGGATGCTTTCTTCCTCCTTGAAGCTGGATAAGGACGTTTTCCGCTACCCGATTGAATGGATCCCCTCCGTTCGCCACTGGGAAAACTACGTACAGATCTGGCAGCGCGTGCCGTTGCTGACCTACTTTAAAAACACGGCGCTGTTATCAACGGGCGTTACGGTCATGCAGGTGATCACATCGAGCTTTGCCGCATATGCCTTTGCCAAGCTGAACTTCAAGGGCCGTGACCTGCTGTTTTTATGCTATATTGGTACCATCGCCATTCCCTGGCAGATGTACATGCTTCCGCAGTTCATCATGATGCGCTATATAGGGCTGTACGATACGCTGTGGGCGCTGTTTGTACTGCAAAGCTTTTCGGCGTTCGGGGTGTTCCTGATGCGCCAGTTCTTCCTGGGGATTCCGACCGAGCTGTGCGAAGCCGCGCGGATCGACGGGCTGAACGAATACGGGATCTGGGCGCGCATCATGCTGCCGCTTTCCAAGCCCGCCATTGCGACGCTGCTGATTTTCACCTTTGTGTCAACCTGGAACGATTTCATGGGGCCGTTGATTTATCTCAGAAGCGACGCGGTGAAGACCATTCAGGTCGGGCTTCGGCGCTTCATTCAGGAGTATACAAGCGATTATCACCTCATCATGGCGGCCTCGCTTTGCTCCTTGGTTCCGGTTGCTGTAGTATTCCTGTTTATGCAGCGGTACTTTATTGAGGGCATCGCGACCACGGGCATCAAGGGCTGACGCGCAAATACCTGGGAGGAAGCATGGGATGATAGGATCAATCAGTCACAATCCGCTGCGTACACGGGCGGAGGTAGAACAGGCGGCGCTGGAGCTCTTAAAACCGCTGGTGCCGCTGCTATCACCCGGTTGTGCACGGATTCACGCGGGGGATACCGGAGCGGTGTATCCGCCGGAAATAGCAGAAATGGAAGCGTTTGCGCGCCCGTTGTGGGCGATCATCCCACTGCTGGCAGGCGGCAGCACGGCGGTACTGCCGATTTGGAAGCTCTGGAAGCAGGGAATCGCCAACGGGACGGATCCCCATCATCCCGAATACTGGGGTGAAACGGGGGACTATGACCAGCGGCTGGTGGAGATGGCGGTCTTTGGCATGGGAATGACAATGATCCCGCAGGTCTTCTACTTTGATCATCCCCTGGTTGTACGGGACAACCTGTTTCAATGGCTGAATCAAATCAACCGCCGCACACTGCCGAAGAATAACTGGGTTTTCTTTCGCATCCTCGTCAACCTGGGCTTTGAAGCCTGCGGCCTGCCCTTTGCTCAGGAACAGATGGAGGAGGATTTTGCGCTCATCAACGAGCACTATGAGGAAGACGGCTGGTATTATGACTACATGGATCAACGGGACTACTACGTTCCCTGGGCGTTTCACTTTTACGGGCTTGTGTACGCCAGGCTTCGCCCAGCCAGCCGCAACGCGGCGGAGCTCCTGCGGCGCGGAAAGCGGTTCGCGCCGGACTTTGCCTGCTGGTTTGACCAAAGCGGCGAAGCCATACCCTATGGCCGCAGCCTGACCTATCGCTTTGCGCAGAGCGCGTTTTTCGCCGCGCAGGCCTATGCGGGAGCGGAAGCTGACGGCATCGGCTACGGGGAGATGAAGCACCTGCTTTTGCAAAACCTGCGCAAATGGTTTCAGCAGCCCATCTTCACGCGCGATGGCGTACTGACCATCGGCTATCACTACCCCAACCTCCATATGGCGGAAGGATACAACGCACCGGGCTCGCCGTACTGGAGTATGAAAGCGTTCCTATGCCTTGCAATGCCGGAGGTTCATCCCTTCTGGCAGGCGGAGGAAAGAGCGCCGCAGGTTCTCAAGGTGAGCCGTCAAACGCACGCCAGACAGCTGTTCGTGCGTGCGGATGGCGGCAGGCAGGTGATTTCCTACCAGGCGGGCGGGCACTGCGCCGAGCATACGCACACGGAAGCCAAGTACGAGAAGTTCGCGTATTCCACAGCCTTTGGGTTCAGCGTATCCAAATCAAGGCTGAAGCTGGAAACCGGCGCGTTCGACAGCATGCTGGCGGTCAGCCTCGACGGATTGTACTACCACCCGCGGTATGGCTGTGAAGCGTTTTTGATCGGGGAGGACAGGGTAACGGCGACATGGAAGCCGATTCCGCAAGTTACGGTGGAAACGGAGCTGATCCCAATCGGGGCATGGCATATCCGCAAGCACCGCATCCACACCGATGTCGAGATTACCATTGCGGAGGGCGGATTCGCCATCGCGCTGGACGGAACCGGAACAGCCGTGCCTACAAAGGAAGACGATGCCGCGGCGGTGATTGCGCCCTGGGGCATCAGCGGTATCAGAGCGCTTTCGGGGTATCAATCCGCCGTTATCGTCAAACCGGAACCCAATACCAATCTGATGGCGCCGCGTACGCTTTTGCCTACGCTGACCGCCACGCTGAAACCGGGCGTCCATCAGCTCTCCTGCGCCGTACTGGGTACGGTAGAGGGCGATGCAACCCTTTGGCAAACGATACCCGAGGAGGTACTCAATCTTGCGTAGCTGGGCACAGGAAACCTTTGATCAATTTGCTAAAAAATACGAGCGGTCTGCCTTGCTGGCAGCTCGGCAGGACATTATACCCTATAAGAGCAACGGCGGTCTTTGGGCCGGTCCCCCGTATGAGGGCGACGCATGGTGGACGGGCGGCTTCTGGCCGGGGCTGATGTGGCAGCTGTTTCACGCAACCGGACAGGATGTGTTCCGGGCGGAGGCCTTGCGTGTGGAGACACGGCTGACCAGAGAGCTCTGTGATTTTGAACGCCTGCACCATGATGTCGGGTTTATGTACCTTTTATCCTGCGGCGGGAACTGGGTGTTCAACGGCGATGCCGATGCCAAGCGCAAGCTGCTGCACGCCGCTACGCTGCTGGCAGGGCGCTTTAACCTGGCCGGCAGCTATATCCGCGCCTGGAACGAGGATAAAGCCGGCTGGGCGATTATCGACAGCATGATGAACCTGAGCCTGCTGTTCTGGGCAAGCCGCGAAACAGGAGACCCGCGCTTTTGGCAAATTGCTGTCAGCCATGCCGATATGGCGCTGAACGCATTCGTGCGGGCAGACGGCAGCTGCAACCATATCGTGATCTTTGATCCGCATACCGGCAAGGTGCTCAAAACGCCCGCCGGGCAGGGCTATGCCGAGGGCTCCAGCTGGAGCCGCGGGCAGGCGTGGGCAATGTACGGCTATGTTTTAAGTTATATGAGCACGAATTTAGCACGTTATCTGGATGCCGCATGTAGGATCGCTGACTACTTCCATAAAAACATCCGCCCCGACGGGCTGACGGACTGTGACTTCCGCCAGCCTAAGGATGAGGAACGCATTGATAACATCGCCGCTGCCTGCGCCTCGTGCGCGTTGATTGAGCTCAGCCGCATCCCCAATGTTGCGAATGCGAAGGCGTACCTGGATGCCGCAGTGCGGATGCTCAAGGCGCTGGATACCCTGTGCGCCGATTATACCGACGCATCGGCCGGGGTGCTGCAAAGGTGCACTGCCGCCTATCACGACGATGGTGCGGGTACCCATATCAACATCGTATACGGAGATTACTTCTACGCCGAGGCTTTAGCTAAGCTGCAAGGCAGCGATCCGATGCTATGGATGTGCGAAAAGCCTGAAACGCTATAATATACACTTCGCTTGTGTCAGAGCATACAAAAAGAAGCCTTTCCAGGGAAAGGCTTCTTCTCGTTACGCGCAATATAGCCTATGCGTTCATGCGGATGACGGCAGGTCCCTTTTGACGAACGGACATCACAGCCGCCGCGCCCTTGCCAAACAACGCTTCCATTTCGTTGACGAAGGATGCAAGCATCGTAAGCGGCACAAAGTTCAGCGTCGTGCCCGCAAAGCCGCCGCCATGCACGCGCCAGGCGCCTTTTCCCTCTAAAAGCGTCTCGGCGGCCATCAGCGCCAGCATCATCTCCTGCCGGTCTGGCGTCGCGTAGATGTTTTGCAGGTACAGCGCGCTGCTGCGGCCGGAGGCGATGATGCCGTCCAAAAAGCTTGATAGGTCGTCGCTGCGCAGGGCATCGGCGATGCGATCCACACGCGTGTTTTCCTCGTAAAAATGCTGGGCGCGCAGTATGGCGCGGTCGCAAACGTCCGCCGGAAGCGCTTTGCGCAGCGAGGGAATGGCGCGAAAGAATTCGTCCGCCGGAACCTCGCGAAGCACAGCCTTGCCAAAGTGCTCTGCCACCAGCCGCATTTCCCGGGGAATGGCGGCGTAACAATGGGTCAGGTCGTCGTGGCTTCCGCCGGAATTGACCACCACAATGGCAAATCCCTTGGCGGCAAAATCGTAGGAAATGGCCTCGATTTTCGGCTCGTCGGTCTGGAAATCAATGGTGATCATGCCGCCCTGGCTGGACGCCATCTGGTCCATCAGGCCGCTGGGCTTGCCGAAGAATACGTTTTCGGCGTATTGCGCGCATTGCGCGCGCTCCACAGCATTGATGCGATTATCGTTGTATAAAGCGCTGAAGATGGCGCAGACCAGCACCTCAAAGGCCGCCGAGGAGCTTAATCCGCTGCCTGGCAGCACTGTTGATGTCGTCACCGCGTCGAAGCCGCCAAGCGCATAGCCGTGCTCGCGCAGCCAGAATGCGATACCCCGGACCAGCGATGTTGCCGAACCCTTTTCCGCGTCGATGGGAGAAAGGGTGTCCAGGTTCAGCTTGACAGGGCTGTGCCCTTCGCTTGCAACTGTCACCCATGTATCATCCCGCGGAGTTACGGCAGCCAGCGTATCCAGGCTCACGGCGGCAGCCAGCACCTTACCCCGGTTATGGTCGGTATGGTTGCCGCAGATCTCAATGCGCCCCGGCGCGCTTAAAAACAGCGGCTGCACTCCAGCGTGAAAGGTTTCCTGATGACGGTCATAAAGCCGCTGGTATCGCTCCAGCTGCGTTTGCAGGATATCTGCCTGCTTTCCGTAGAGGTCGGCAAGCTGAGAGCCGATGTGTGCTTCCACCTGATACATAAAAGTTCCGCCTTTCTGCGAGTTATGCTAAAAACCCCATGGATTTGAGGGCAAACAAAAACAGAAAAATCGTAATCCCGGAAAACGCCGTGGTGAAGATGACCTGCTGGGCTGCGAAATCCACATCACCGCCCAGATGCTGCGCCATCGGAAAGCTCGACACGGCGGTGGGGGAGGCGTACAGCGCAATCAGCGCGGCAAGGTTCACATCGCGGATGCCAATCGCAATCGCGCCCGCAAGAAACACGAGCGGGAGTAAAACAAGGCGGGCGATAACGGTGCCTGTGAGGAGCCTTAAATTGGTCCTGGCCTTACTGAAATCGATATTGGTTCCCAGCAGAAACAGCGCAAATGGCGTGGCAATGCTGCCGAGCTGCTGGATGGGGGTATCGAGGATCGGCGGCAGCGTGATGTTGAGCAGCAGGAATGCAAGTCCCAGCAAGGTGCCGATAATCAATGGGTTTGTCAGGATCCCCTTGACGATCTTCCATACGGACGTTTTGCCTTCGCCATACAGGATCAACGCGACGGTGGAGAGGACATTGAAAATCGGAATCACACAGATTACGATGACCGCCGCAACGGAGATATCGCTGCCCGGATAGATCAGCATCACCAGCGGGATGCCGAAAATGGCGTAGTTGGCGCGCCCGATGCCCTGGATGACCACGCCGACGAAGTTTCGGTCCTTCACCATCCGGGGAACGAGCAGGAATAAAATCACAAAACCCAGCGTGACCGTAACAACGGCATATATAATGGTAGTCAGGTCTGCCGAAAGATCGATCTGTGCGTCCTTGGTGTTGTAGAACAGTAAGAGTGGAAGAAAGATGTAGAATACAAGGCGATTGCCCTGCTTGATGCCTTCCGCGCCAATCAGACCGATGATGCGCGCGATGTAGCCGACGGAGATGATCAGGATGATCGGTACGATGGTATTAACGGAAAACAGCAGGTCAGTCCACATGATACGCTCCTTTTACTGGAATGGGAAATAGGCCTGAATATAGCGGAAAATGGCCTGGGCGATCGGCGCGGCCGCGCCGCCGCCGCTGGTGCCCTCCTCCACGAATACGCAAACCGCGTAGGGGTAACGGGCATCATCGATAAAGCCCACAAACCAGGCGTGTGTCACATCCCGCCCGTCCAGCGAGCTTTCGGCGCTGCCGGTTTTACCCGCGATAGAAAGCCCGTCCACCTGCGCGGCCGTCGCCGTACCGCGCGAAACGGTATCCAGCATATAGCCCCGGATGATCTCGGCGATCTCCTCGCTGACGGCGCGGCGGTATACCTTGAGCGTCATCCGCAGCCTGACCAAACCCTCCGGGCTGGTGACCCTGGATAAAAGCCTGGGCTCCATCATCACGCCGTTGTTGGCAATGGCGGCCGCCACCATGCACATGTGCATGGGCGTCGCGGCGATCTGGCTTTGTCCGTCGCCGCTCCAGGCGAGCTCGATCAACGTACGGTTTTCGGTGGGATAGGTGGAGTTTTCCACGACGATATCGCGGAACAGGAAGTTGTCGTTGAAGCCGAAGTTTTCGGCGGTTCTGCGAAGCGCGTTATCGCCCAGCAGCAGCGCAATTTGGGCGAAGGTATTGTTGCAGCTTACCCGAAACGCCTTGGGCAACTGCAGCTGTCCATGCTGGGCGTTGCCAAAATCGGTAATGGTCGAGCCCATCACCTGTGTGGCGCCCGTGCAGGTAAAGGTTCTGTTTTCAATATCCTCCAGGTTTTCCAGCGCTGACGACGCTGTGATGATCTTGAACGTCGATCCCGGGGGCAGGGTGGATTGGGTCGCGCGGTTCCAGAAGGGGTGGCGCGTGTCGGCCTTGACCGCATCGGAAATATTGGCCGGGTCGAACACGGGAACGCTGACAAAGCCGACAATCTCGCCGGTTTTGTAGTTCATCACCACGGCTGCGCCGCTTTTATCCTTGGTGCGCACATGGGTGTTGAAGGCGCGCACGATAACGGTATTGAGCTTGGAGTCCACGGTCACCGTCACATCGTCACCGTGCCGCTGCTCGCCTTTGATCAGCGTCAGCACACGCTCCGGCAGGGTTGTTTCAAAGCCCAGCAGGTAGCTGGCGTCAAACGAATCCACACCGTTTGCCACATTGCCGTCCCGGTCGCCGATCAGGTGCACCACGGACTGGCGCGCTTCCTTATCCGCCTGGTATACGCGCTCGCCCTGGGCGTCGGTGGTGGCGAGTAGCACGCCGTTTCGGTCGATGATATCGCCCGCGATCACTTCGCTTTTCGCCTCGCGGTAACGCAGGTTGCGTGAGGAGGCAAACCAGCGGTTGCCGTATACCGTAATCGAATACACGCCGTATAGCCCGGCCAGCAGCAGCAGGCCGATTAAAAACAGCGTTACCAGGCGAAAACGGGTGTGCAGCGGCTTCATGCGGATCTCCTTGTTCAGGTGTCGGGGTTGGCGAAGGGGAGCGATTCCTCATCGGCGCGATTGTGGCTCACTTCATAATCGTAGGTCAGGTCGTCCTGGTTCACGGTGGCGACGCCCTGCAAAAGCCCGATCAGTCCCATACAGCTGACCATGGATGTACCGCCCGCGCTGACAAACGGCATGGTGACGCCAGTCAGCGGGATGAGCTTCAATACGCCGCCGATGATCACGAAGGTTTGCAGTCCCAGCATAATGGTCGCGCCCAGGGCCAGCAAGCCATGAAAGCTGCGGCGCGCGTTGCGGGCAATAAACGCGCCGCGCAGGATGAGGATGCCGTACATGCAAAGCACCAGCACGCCAAAGATGATGCCGAACTGCTCGCAGATCACGGCAAAAATAGCGTCCGTCTGGTACACGGGAATGATGGTGGGATAGCCAAGCCCCAACCCCATACCAAACAGGCCGCCGGACGCGATGGCCATGAGAATCTGCACGATCTGGTAGCCTGTGTTTTCAAAATCCATCCATGGGTTTCGCCATACGGCGATACGGCGCTTGACATGAGCAAACTTGAAGTAGCCGTACACGGCGGACCCGGCTCCGCCCAGAAGCCCCAGCCCCGTCATCCACAGGTTACCGGTGGACGCATAGTAAAGCAGCAGTGTGGTCATATAGTAGATCAGCGCCGTGCCCAGATCGGCCTGGAACATCAACACGCCCATGCACAGAACCGCAAAGATCAGCCACGGCCAAAAGCGCCGCCGGCTCATGTAGTAGCTCAGCACCAGCAACAGCGCAAGCTTGACGATTTCGCTGGGCTGCAGGCTGATGCCGGAAATCACAATCCAGTTGGTTGCGCCGTATACCTCTGTGCCAAACGCCAGCGGCAGGGCCATCAGCCCCAGCGCGCACACGGCGATAATGTAGATGAACACCCGCCAATAGCGGATATACCGTACCAGCAGAATGCAGAACAGCATCGCCAGGATGCCCGCGCCGTAGTACACGGCCTGCTGCATACCGTAATTTGTGCCTTTGATCAGATCGGTGGAATAAAGTACCAGTACCCCCAGCGCGCACAGAAAGTTGGCGATGGACAATAGTAGCTTATCCGCGGGGAAAAAGCGGGGCAGCCACATGGTGGCGATGTAGATGAGCAGCGGCACGACCGCAGCCAGCATGAAGCCCTGCCAGTTCAGCTCGCCCTTGAATGCCAGCAGAAAAAACGCGCTGAAGAAAAACAGCATAATCGCCGAGACCAGCTTGCGGTCCGGCCTGCCGCGCAGGCTTTTGGTGAATCGGGAAGAGCGGCTCACGGCTTTTTCCCTCCCCTGAACAGTTTATCCCACACGACGCGCTTCATGGTCTCCGCCTCGTCCTCGCCGACGTATTCTTCCCGCTTCAATATTTCTTCGTCATCGTCCAAAACGGGGGGATAAAACGTCTGGGAGCCATCCTGGGTCACGTATGCGTCTGGGCCGGAATCGTCCATCGGAGGATCGTAGTCGTCCGCATCGTCGTCGTCGTCCATCTCTGGCGGATAAAAGGCGGGCTCTTCGGCTTCGTCTTCGGTCATGGTTTGCCACGCGGCGATTTCATGCATGCGGCGCACGGGATCATTATGCGGGGCATCGGCCAGCTCTTCGGGCAGCATATCAGCCTCGTCCAACGGCAGGCGCTGCGCTGCGACCTCGCCGGCGTACTCAAAGCCCGAGAACATCCGCAGCCGCATTTTCGCCTGCCCGACAACCAGCGTAGACCCGTGGGACAGGTAGGCGCGCATCTTCTTGCCGACCAGCTCCCGGCCGTCGGCAACGATCATGCGGCCGCGCAGCGGCTCCACCAGCAGGCCGTCGGTATCGTCAAAGGAATACCAAAGGTGCCGGTTGGCCACACCGCCCGCCGTCAGGCATATATCATTGGAGCGCAGATACCCAAGCACCCCTTCACGGCTGACCGGAAGACAGGTACCCCGGGATACGAACTCGTCGCCCTGCACAACTACCAGCTCGCCAACATACCCGGCATCGGGCAGGAGCTTCAGCCTCCGTTTGAACTTTTTGCGGTCTTTGGCAAACCAGCGGTAGCTGCGCCAGGCGATGATCACCATCAGCAGCAAAAACCAATAGCGCGCCGCTAACGCAATGATCTCGTAGAGTTCATCGGGCAAAGCGGCGCACCTCCTTGTGAGTTTGTGGGGGAACGATCAGTCTTCGTCGTGCAGGCGCATTTCCTGCAAATATTTCTCAAGCTTCCGTTTCACGCGCTGCAGGGCGTTGTCGATGGATTTTACGTGTCTGCCGAGCTTGTCGGCGATTTCCTGGTAGCTTTTACCGTCCAGATAGGCCGACAGCACATCCTGCTCCAGGGAGCTTAGCACAGTATCCACCTGATCGCGGATGGAGAGGATATCCTCGCGTCCGATGATCAGCTCCTCTGGGTTTTGGGCATGCCCTTCCACGATCACATCCATCAGGGTGCGGTCGCTTTCCTCGTCATAGATGGGCTTGTTAAGGCTGACATAGCTGTTGAGGGGGAGGTGCTTTTGCCGCGTCGCGGTTTTGATGGCGGTGATGATCTGGCGTGTGATGCACAGCTCCGCAAACGCGCGGAAGCTGGACAAACGCTCCAGCTGATAATCGCGGATCGATTTGAACAGCCCGATCATGCCCTCCTGCACAATGTCCTCGTGGTCGGCGCCGATCAGGAAGTAGCTGCGGGCTTTGGAGCGGACGAAATTCTTATATTTATTCAGCAAAAACTCAAGCGCCACCCGGTCGCCGTTTTGCGCCATGTCGACGATTTCCTCATCGGTTTTGTTCCCAAATCGCAGGCGCAGCGTTTCATCCCAGCTGAGATCGGGCTGCTCTTCAGGCTGCTCCTCAGGCTGTACGGGAAGGTCGGCGTCCTGGGTGATTTGGTCGTCCCGGGGGTTCATGGTCATGGTATGCTTCCTGCCTTGTGTGTTACTTCTGGCGGCGTATGGCCTCCAGCGCCTGTCGCTGTTCCTCGCTCAGCCCGCTGAACAACGGGGTTTTATCGGCCGGCTGGTGGGTTACGTGCTTGGAACGCTGGCGGTGCTTTTCATTCTTGAGTTCTTGCCACAGCTCGCGGGAGGACAGGCGCGTGGCGCCTCGTCCCAAAATCATGGTTTGCTCCAGGTGGTCGCTGGTAGCTACGCGAACCTCGCGATAGGAAGGGGTATTCCCGCAGGCCTTTTCGATGTACTGGTCTGCGGTTTGCCCGTGCTTGGTAAAAATGACGGTCAGCCTGTGTCGCTGCTCAATGCTTGCGGTCGGGCGGCTTCCCTGGTGACCGTCAAAGACCAAAACCACTTCCTGCTCTGTGTAGCCCGCATAATCCTCCAGCAGCTCGCACAGTCTGTCGCGTGCCTGGTCGATGGGCATCGGGTGTTTCTCCAGATCCTCCCACGCGCCAATCACGTTATAGCCGTCCACGAAGAGCAGGGGATGCATCGGTCAGCGTGAGGGCAGTACGGCGTAAAGGAGGATACCCGCCGCCACGGACGCGTTCAGGCTTCCGATCTGGCCGCGAATGGGCAGCGCCACAGTTTTATCGCAGTTTTCAAGCACAAGTCGGCTGACGCCTTCGCCTTCGGCACCGATCACGATGACCGCGCCGCCGGAGTAGTCCACCGAAAGGTAATCCTCGCCGCTCATATCGGCCGCATAGGCCCATACGCCCTGCTTTTTGAGCATTTCAAGCGTTGTCACGAGATTGATCACCCTGGCGACCATGATGTGCTCAATCGCGCCTGCGCTTGCCTTTACGGCGGCCGGGGTCAGGCCCACGGCGCGGCGTTCCTGTACGATCACGCCATGCGCGCCCGCGCACTCAGCGGTGCGGATGACCGCGCCCAGGTTGTGGGGGTCGGTTACGCCGTCCAGCATGACCAAGAATGGCTGTTCGTTCTTGGACTTGGCCAGAGCCAGCATTTCGCCGACGCTATGATATTTGTAGGCGGAGGCAAAGGCGAGCATGCCCTGGTGGTTGGGGGTGATGGCATCCAGGCGCACACGATCCACTTCCTGAATCGGCACACGCTGTTCTCTGGCCATGGCGACAATTTCCTTGGCCGAGCCGCTCAGCTCGCCCTTGGCGACCAGAAGCTTTTCAATATCGCGTCCGCTTTTCAGCGCTTCCCGAATCGGGTTGCGGCCGCTTAAGAGATTCTCGTTGACCTCATCCTCCAGCACCGGCTGCGGCCGGAACGGTGGCATACCGTCGTTGGTTTTCTGCTCGCGCCGCTGCACGGCATAGGGCTTGGGGGTGATATGGTCGCCGCGTGTGCGGGCCTGCTGCCCGGAGTTGGTCATAAAGCGCGGCTCACTTGAGGACGACGGTCTGCCAAAGCTGCGCTTTGCAGGCGCGCCGCCATCAGCTGCGTTGCGCGAATACGAGCGGCCTTCGCCACTCGAAGGTTTGTTATAGCTGCGCTTTGCGGGTGCGCCGCCATCGGCCGAATTGCGTGAATAGGAACGGCCTTCGCCACTCGAAGGTTTGTTATAGCTGCGCTTTGCGGGCACGCGGCCATCGGCCGCGTTGCGTGAATACGAGCGGCCTTCACCGCCCTCCGGTCTGCCAAAGCTGCGCTTTGCGGGCGCGCCGCCATCGGCTGCGTTGCGCGAGTAAGAACGGCCTTCACCGCCATCCGGTCTGCTATAGCTGCGCTTTGCGGGTGCGCCGCCATCGGCCGCGTTGCGCGAATAGGAACGGCCTTCGCCGCTTGCAGATTTGTTATAGGTACGCTTTGCGGGCGCGCCGCCGTCGGCCGGTTTTCTTGTATAGGAACGGGTTCCCTCACCCGTCGGTTTGCTGCTGGATTTCCGGACCGGCGCGCCGCTTCGTTCTTTGCGTGCGCCTGTATACTTGGTGCCCTCGTCGTCAAAGCCTCCGCGTTGTTCGGCCGAGCGACGTTTTTGGTCTCGCGATTTTGTTTCGCTGACCTTGGAATAAAATGCCATAAGGTTCCTTCCTTGCTTGTTCAGCTTATAAATTGGATTGTTCGTGTGCCGTGATGAACTCTTCCCGTTCCATCCGTACGGCGTTCATCTGCCCGCAGGATTTTTCCCCTTCGGGGCATGCGCCGCGCAGGCATCCGGGGCCCGCGTCTTGAAACAGTTCTGGTATTTCCGCGTAACAGAGGGCGAACATGGTCTCCGCCATCTGCCGGATCTCCCACTGGGCGCGCCTGCACATGCGAAGCGCAAAGAAATGCTTGAGCTCGCGCACGTTCATGGTCATTAACAGGCGCGTCTGACAAGCGTTGGGGAGTACAAAGCGGGCGTCCTCATTGCTGCCCAGCTTCTTTTGCCAGTCCTGATACCAGGTAAGCATCTGATCCATCTGTGCGCCGTACTCGCGGACAGCCTCCTCGCCAAGCGCTTCCACGGAAGGCGGTACGATATAGCCAAAGCCCTTCTCGTAGCCTACATAACGCTGGCTTTGCACGCTGAAGCTTGCGATGCGGTGCCGTGTGAGCTGCGCCAGCAGCGCACGGCTGACTCCTTCGATCAAAAAACTGAAGGATATATGCTCCATCACGCTCTCGTGGCCCATCTGGAGCACCTTTTTGATAAAAGCGCTCTGGTCGTTCTTTTGGATGCGTTCCAGCAGCGAATCCAGATCCCCGCCTGCGTAGCACAGCTTTGCGGCCAGCGCCATCAGCGCTTCTCCGTCTGCGGTATGGCGAACCAGTTCTACTCTTTGGGTAACTTGCGGCACGGCTGTTCTCCTCAGGTGGGATTTGGCGTGGTTTGCATAAGACTTTCAAAGTGCATCCATGCTATTCTCGCCCAAACTACATCTTATCATGAACCCCTTCCATATTCAAGCTGAATGCATATTCTGGGCACAAAAACGGCGCCTGCTGACAATTGACGCTCAAAGGGTTCCGTGGTATGATTTCCATGCGTGTGGGCATGGTGGAATGGCAGACACAAAGGACTTAAAATCCTTCGCCGCAAGGCATGCGGGTTCAAGTCCCGCTGCCCGCACCAGGTCGTCGCCGCGAATTATGTATTGCGCGCGGCGACTTTATTTTGTGAAAAGAGATTCCATGGAGTTCAGGCTTGACTACAGTTCGCCTGAATCAAAAACAGGATTAAGGCAATGGATGACAGATGGAATCCAAGAGAATATGAAGATTTACCGGGCAAGGAGTGATTTACATGAAAAAGACAAAACGACTATATGTCATCCTGCTTTTGATTGCGGCGATGTTTACGCTTTCGTCCTGCGTATCCAATGGCAGCGTGAGCGTTGTGGAAGCCATCCCGGGTCAGGCGTTTGATGTGACCATGAATGATTGGAACGGCTCCAATACATTTTCGATGGAACTCTCGGCCGGAGATGAGGTCAGAGTAGACATCCACTGTTCTTCCGGCGCCATAGCGCTGAACGTGACAGGGAATAATGGAAGTGCGCCTTATTCGGGAAATGTGCTTGCGGACATGGCATTTACGGTAACAGTCGAGGATGCGGATACTTACGCCTTTACCCTCAAAGGAAGTAAGGCGACCGGCAACATCACAGTCACCCGTTGACAGCACGACTCATTCAGGTCAATCGCAAAAAAGAGGCATTGCCTCTTTTTGTTTTATGGTTGACTGAACCCGCGCTCCTGAGGCTGGATGCCATATGGTTTCGGGGCGGCTGATGCGTACAAAAAGGCAGCGTTACCGCCCGTCTGTTTAGGGGGCTTCCGTGGCGCATTCCTGATATACGGCGGAGCAATTGCGCGCGGCGTTTTTGGCCTGGTACAGGGCGGTATCGGCCCGGCTGAGGATTTCATCAAACGAAAGACCAGCGTCTTTATTATCCGCGATTCCGGTACTGATGGTATAGCGAATCATGTGGCCGTTGAGTTCAAGCTGCGAAAGCTCTACAGCGCTGCGGATTCTTTCGGCAATCGCCAGCGTTGTAGCTTTGGATATGCTGGGGACGACGATCACAAATTCGTCACCGCCCAGTCTGCAGGCGATATCCTCCGTACGGATGATGTCGTTGACGATTCTGGAAAAATCTCGCAGCACCAGATCGCCAGCCGCATGTCCGTGCGTGTCGTTAATTTGCTTAAAGTTGTCAACATCAATCATCATTACGGAGTAGCGCTGCAGGTTGCAATTGGTGAGGTACTTTTGCAACTTCTTCTGAAAGCCGAACTTGTTGAAAAGCTGCGTGAGGTGATCCTTCTCTGCTTTGTCTTTCAATTTATGCTCAAATTGTTTCTGCATCGTAATGTTGTTGATAATCATCACGGACCCGATATATTTATTGGATTGAAGCAGCGGATAATAACTCACGGATAGATAGGTGGGCTCTGCGCCGGGTTCAATCCGGATTTCGGTATGCTGGTCGCCGGTGTTGCCGATAAAATCATGGACTTCCTTGTGACCGATGGTCAGATCATGCAGCTTTTTGCCAAGGGGGCTGTCCACATGAAAACACTCCCGCAGCGTGTGGCGTGCATAGGAGTTTGTATCCAGCACCGTGCCGTACTCATCCAATACGAGAATGCCCTGATTGATCACGTTGAACACCTTATCGTGCGCAATGGGCGACAGGCTGAGCGTTTGGTGCCTGAACACGGAAAAGAAGATCAGGATGGCCGCGGGCGCATAGAGAACGGAGATATGAATGTAAATCCCGATCTGCTCCAGGATCGCCATCTTAATCCAGGCGACGGCAAATGTGTAGATAAAGCTGTATATGATGGTATACACCTGCTTGCGAAACCCGGTGGATACCCTTCGTGTGTAGGTGATAAGCAAAACGATGGCGATGATGGGCATCGTGAAGTTGTACGCGACCAAGATAGACCCAAGCGTGGTCGAATGAACAACCAGAGACAGCCCGTATACGGCGGATGGCTCCATGGAATACCCTGAGCGCATCAAACCGTGCAGCTCATTGGTGAAGATAAGAAGCACGGCGATCAATTCGGGGATGGCCGCAGCAAGCGCGAATTTCATCAGCTTGTTTTGGCGCGTATAGGCAACCGCGAAGAACAGCGTGCCGATGGGAAGGCCAAAGGCGCCGATCTGCTGTATATTCCGCCAAAAAATTTTGCTCTGCAATGTGGAAGCGTTCATTTCAAGGAACGAGCCCAGGTTCCAGAAGAGCGCCGCGACCATCAGGAATAAAAAAACAATGGCTCCCGGGGTTTTTCGGTGGGTATAGGAGTAGTACCCAATATAAAGAAAAATCATAGAGGATATCACGAGCGAAAAACTTTCTACGAACAACATGCGACGCCTTCACCTCAAACAGTTCACATTTCTATATCCAGTATACAATAAATACTGCGCGCTATGGGGTTTTCTGCGGATGTTTTTATCGAATGACGCGGGAGTGTTATTTGCTGACGTCTGTATGGCAACATGCGCACGCCGCGCAGCCGCCTTCGCCGGTTTCGCGCAGGGAGGCGGGCAGCATACTGCCGACATCCTTCATGGTGAGGATGAGGCAGTCCGCATCCAGCGGGCAAACGAGACCCGCAAGCGCCATCTGCGCGGCATTGAGGGCCTGGGCGGCGCCGGAGGCATTGCGGTACACGCAGGGGATTTCCACCAGACCGTCCACAGGATCGCAGACCAGGCCCATGGTGTTCATCAGCACGAAACCACAGGCGCTGATTGCCTGCTCGTCCGTGCCGTGCATCAGCTGCACATAGGCGGCTGCGGCCATGGCCGCGGCAGAGCCGCACTCGGCCTGGCAGCCGCCCTCCGCACCGCTGACGGTGGCCTGCATGGCGATCACATGCCCGATCGCCGCCGCCACAAACATGGCGTCCACCAGGGCATCATCGGACAGGGACAAAGCCTCCTGTGCGGCAAAGAGCACGCCGGGCAGGATGCCGCAGCTGCCCGCCGTAGGCGCGGCGACGATTTTGCCCATGCAGGCGTTGTCCTCGGCAATGGCCAGCGCATACGCGCTTGCTTTGGCCGAGATACCGTATAGCTTTGCGTTTGCCGCCGCGTTCAGCTTGGCGGCGTTGCCGCCCACACGGCCGGAAACCGAGCGCAAATCGGGGTTGAGGCCTTCGCGCAGACTCTCTTTCATCACATCAAGCCGATCAGCCATCATACGGCGGGTGACCTCAACGTCGGTCTGGGCTTCTTTGGCCTGCCAGGCAATGGCTGCCTGCGCAATGGAGCCATGCTGTTTGGCTGCTTTCAAGAGTGACGCAATCGTATCCATTAGGTTCATCCTTACTCATAGTCGTGCGTAAACGCGAGGTACGATACGCTGTAGACGTTTTCAAGCCCCGAAAGGGTTTCGGTCAGCGCGGGTTCCGCCCGGCCGTCGATTTCCAGGGCGACCATAGCATCGCCGCCCGCGGCGGTGCGGGATACCAGCATGGCGGCAATGTTGATCTGCGCGGCGGCAATCTGCCGGGTGATATTGGCGATCATGCCGTACTTATCCAGATAATGAATCACAAGGGTATTTGCGTGGCCGGTGATCCGCGTTTCATGCCCGTCCACGGCCTGCACGCGAATCTCTCCGCCGCCGATGGACGCCGCCCGCAGGTTCACGCTGCGGCCTTTGGCGTCGCTTACATCAATGATCACGGTGTTTGGGTGCGAGCCTTTCACGGACGCACTGTAAAAATCTACCTGAAAGCCAACCGCGTCCGCAACGGTCTGGCTGTCCCTGAGCCGGGGATCATCGATCTCCATGCCAAGCAGCCCGCCGATCAAAGCCTTGTCGGTGCCATGCCCTTGAAACGTTTTCTGAAACGAGCCGCACAGGCCGATGCTGGCCTTTGCGGGCGTGGTGCCCAGCAGCATGCGCGCGGTTTTGCCGATGCGCGCCGCGCCTGCCGTGTGCGACGAGCTCGGGCCGATCATCACCGGGCCGATAATATCAAAAAGGTCAGGCATCAAAATCCCTCCATCTATATGCAATATAGTACAAAGCGACCGTACGCGCAAGCCGTTGACAGCAAAGCGATAAAATATGGTACTATAGGATAAATTGAGCGGAAGGGGAACGTATATGGACGAACGGATACGCCTGGAAAAACAAAAACTCCGCCAAGCGCTGCGGGCGTTGGCGGATGCCCTGCCGCAAGCGTATCTCACGCGTTCCGACCGCGCCATAGAGGCGAGACTCCTATCCCTGAACGCGTGGAAAAGGGCAAAGCGTGTGTTTATCTACGTCAGCATGGGCCGGGAGCCGGACACACGGGGACTCCTGCAGGCAGCGCTGGCCGAGGGTAAAACCCTGGCCGTGCCGCTGACCTTTGCAGACGGAATTATGGAAGCACGCGTCATCCGGTCGCTGAGCGATCTGAAACCGGGGCGCATGGGCATTTTGGAACCAACCGATTCCGCGCCGCTTCTACCACCTGATGAAATTGATCTGATCGTCGTTCCTTGCATCGCCGCAGACCGACAGGGCTATCGCCTGGGCTATGGCGGGGGATACTATGACCGGTATTTGGCAAACACGCGCTTCACAAAAGCCTGCCTGTGCCGAGAACAGCTATTGCAGGCAGCCCTTCCGCATGACGCATACGATATCCCCATGACGATGGTTATCACGGAGTCTGATATCATGCTAAGCCGCTGAATCACAGCGGTTTTTACCTTTTCGGATGCGTTTTCTGATATTGCTTCCGCCCGCCGGACAGGCTGTAAACCTTCTTGAAGCCCTTGGCCAGCAGGATATTTTGCGTGGCATTTCCGGTCACGCCCTTGTTGCAATAGGTGATGGTGATCCGGTCTTTATCCAGCGTATCCGCTGTGGCACGCAGCTGGGCGTGGGGGATGCTCTGTGCTGTTTCAATATGCCCGGCATCATACTGCGCCTTCACGCGGGTATCGATCAGTGTGTACGGTTCGCCGGACTGCATGATCTGATCCAGCTCCTGCGCGGTAACCTGCTTGCGGTCCCGGTGGATGGCGTTTTCCAAAATCATCCCGGTGTACATCACCGGGTCCTTCGTGGTGGAAAACGGCGGGGCATAGGCGAGGTCCAGGTGGAACAGGTCTTCGGCTTTCATCTTGGCGGTGATGGCTAGGACGAACACGTCGATGCGCTTGTCCACGCCGCCGTAGCCCACGATCTGCGCGCCGATGATGCGCCCGGTTTTCCGGTCGGCCACGGCTTTGATGATCATCTCGCGCCCGCCCATGTACTCCGGCCTGTCCACCTTGGTGTTGTGGCAAACGACGGTATCGAATCCCTGCGCCTTGGCATCGCGCTCCGAAAGCCCCGTGTGCGCAACCGCCAGCTCGAACACGCGGAATATGCCTGTGCCAAGCACTCCCCGGAACTCCAGATCCCGGCCCGTAACATTGTCGCCCGCAATGCGGCCTGTTTTGTTGGCAGTGGAACCCAGCGGCCTGTAGAACGGCTTGCCTGTAACGACGTCGAACAGCTCAATACAGTCGCCGCAGGCGTAGATATCGGGCAGGTTGGTCTGCATCCGCGTGTTCACGCGAATGGCTCCGGCCACGCCCAGCTCAATTCCGGCGGCCTTGGCAAGCGCCGTGTTGGGCCGCACCCCGGTGGCCATCAGCACCAGCTCCGCCGGTATCCGCGTATCGTCGGAGAGAATCACGGCATCGCCGGTAATCTCCCGGATATCGGCATCCGTGTATACGGCCACACCCTGCTGTTTGAGATATTCCTCAACATGTACGGCCATATCGGCATCCAGCGCGGGGGAAACCTGGGGCAGCTTTTCAATGACCGTAACCTGAAGGCCGAGCGATTTGAGCGTTTCGCTCATTTCCAGGCCGATGAACCCGCTGCCGATGATGGCGGCGGTTTTGGGCTGCTTCTGATCCATGAACGCTTTGATGCTTCGCGTATCGTTCACATTGCGCATGCTGAATACATGCGCCTTGTCAGCGCCCTGTATGGGCGGCACCACGGCCGACGCGCCGGTGGAGATGATAAGCTTATCGTAGGCATCGGCAAACACCGCTCCGGTTTGCAGGTTTTTCACCGTGATGTGCTTTTGCTCCGGGTCTATGGACAGCACCTCGTGGCGAATCAGGGCGTCCACGTTGTACTTGCTTTTGAAAAACGCAGGATCGCGCGGGGTAAGCTCGTCCTCATTCTCCATATGCCCGCCGAGGTAGTAGGGCATGCCGCAGCCGGAATAGGAGATATCCGAATCCTTTTCGTAAATGACGATCTCCGCGTCCTCGCTGTTGCGGCGCGCCTTGGCGGCGGCAGAGGTTCCGGCGGCAACCGCCCCGATAATCAATATACGCATGGTCATGCTCCTTTTCGCTGTGCCCGGCGGGGGATTAGCTTCTTGTATTTATTATAAACGAACACCGTCATTCTGTAACGCGGTTTACACAATCTTCATATAAAAACCGCCGTGCTGTTCAAACACGGCGGTTCATAAGGGGAGGAATCGCTTAGTTGTCTTCCGGTACGTCCGGGATGCCTGCAAAGCCCACGGCGAGCTCCTCATCGGTGGGGATGTGGTCGCTCATGGTGCCGTTGTTGTAGGTTTCATAGGCGGTCATATCAAAGTATCCGGTGCCGGACAGGCCAAAGACGATGGTCTTTTCCTCGCCGTTTTCCTTGCAGGCGAGCGCTTCGTTAATCGCGCCGCGCACGGCGTGCGCGCTTTCGGGCGCGGGGAGGATGCCTTCGGATCGCGCAAACAGCGTGGCGGCTTCAAACACGGGCTTTTGCTCCACGGCGACGGCTTCCATGATGCCGTCGTGGTACAGCTGCGACAGGATGTTGCTCATCCCGTGGTAGCGCAGGCCGCCCGCGTGGTTGGGCGAGGGGATGAAATGGCTGCCCAGCGTGTACATTTTCGCCAGCGGGGTAATCATGCCGGTATCGCAGAAGTCGTAGGCGAACTTGCCGCGCGTGAAGCTGGGGCAGGAGGTGGGTTCCACGGCGATGAAGCGGTAATCATTCTCGCCCCGCAGCTTTTCGCCCACGAACGGGGCGATCAACCCGCCCAGGTTGCTGCCGCCGCCCGCGCAGCCGATGATGATATCGGGCTTGATGCCATACTTATCCAGCGCGATTTTGGTCTCCAGGCCGATCACGGACTGGTGCAACAGCACCTGCGCCAGCACGCTTCCCAGCACGTAGCGGTACCCATCCTGGGTCACGGCGGCCTCCACCGCTTCGGAGATCGCGCAGCCCAGGCTGCCGGTGGTGCCGGGGTTTTCAGCCAGAATCTTCTGGCCGATCTGCGTTTGGGTCGAGGGGGAGGAGGTGGCGTTGGCCCCGTAGGAGCGCATCACCTCGCGGCGGTAAATTTTCTGTTCGTAGCTGCACTTGACCATGAATACCTTGCAGTCAAGCCCCATGTAGGCGCATGCCATGCTCAGCGCCGTGCCCCACTGGCCCGCGCCGGTTTCGGTGGTCACACCCTTGAGCCCCTGTTTTTTG
>ERZ795057.378-NODE-378-length-47633-cov-25.462378_pt1 | contig 47633 bp, 39 predicted proteins | sample MGYA00375141_ERZ795057 | MGnify/ENA primary metagenome ERZ795057 (study PRJEB30186, sample SAMN05720163) | activated sludge metagenome | isolation source: Anaerobic digester | place: Hong Kong | collected 2015-01-26 ...
CCCGCCATAAACACGGCGGACAAGCCCGCCATAAACACGGCGGACAAGCCCGCCATAAACACGGCGGACAAGTATCCCCGAAGCTTGCTTTGTCTTGTCATCCCGGACTTGATAAGCCTGCCCCGGACCTCGTTTCGGGGGGATCCAGTTCTATTTGAATCTTTTGTCGGATTTGAGTCTGCTCACGGTTTTCCAGCCCTGCTCAAACCAGCCTATACGTATTTCAGAATTACCGTCAATTTCAGGTATATAGGGCTTTATGTCGAGCAAAGGCGTTCCGTCCAGAATATCTACATTCTCAACATGTAGTTTACCTTGGTCAATCCTGTCGAGTTTGACCGTTGAAATGCCAATAGGATTAGGCCTCTTGGGCGCACGGGTGGAAAAAAGGCCTCGAGGCAGAGTATCCAGAAAAGGGACAACTTCAAGCTTGAATCCCCGGCTGCGATGGAACATGTAAATAAGGATTATGTGAGAGAAGCCGTCAAGGTCTTTCAGCCCGTCTCTGAATTCGTCAAATATATCGATCTGTCCTTTTACACCTATGGCACCATGTGGCTGAACCGGCATTCCTTCAAGCTTTTTAAATGGCGTATGAATAATACCAATGGGTTTTAATTTCATTTTTTTCTCTCAGACAAAGGATTCTTTTAAACAAAGGCCGTATGCTGACTTGTCAAACCGCCTGATAATACATGCATGTCCTTATGCTGCCTCGCAGTGACGAAGGATTAAGCGTAACGCAGAAGTTCGATTTCCAACGAAGTCGTAGATTTTTAGCTTCTTGCTATTAGCTGATCCAATTATTTCAGAGGCTTCAGGTTGGCGTGTGCTATCCATTTCCAGCCATGGTCGGTATTTAAAAATACACTGAGCCTGGGTGCGGGCTTTTTTGAAAGCCTTTCTCCTTCAATTGTTTCTTATACTGAAACAAGATAGGTCGCAACAATAACCGGTCCGTTCCTGGTGATCTTTATGTTGCTCAGGTTGTATTTACCAAGTTTTAAATTCCTTATAAGTTCTATCTCCTGCTCACGATTGTTGGCGCCAGACTGGTGCACGGATTGAAAACCCCCGGCAACTGTTTTTTCTATCATATCCATGTCCAGTTTTTCTATATTATTCCATAATTGTCTCAAAAGCTTTTCTCCGGTCACCTTTTCATCTGTGGTTTTCTGATTCGCCAGTACAGGAATGGCTGTGAACAAAAAAGTCAATGTAATTAAAAATGCCAATTTCACCGGTTTGATATCAGCCTCCATTTTAATAGATGTATAATAATATCGTTATCATATTTGGTGCTGAATCTCAAGCAGCAGTCTTTTTGCAGTGCCGGGTCAAACTCGCCTCTGTTAATTTGTATGATGGCAGGTTGTATGATTATTTAGGTTTATCGTCAGTTTGTTTATTTATCCCTGTTCATTATAAAACGCCAGGAGCAAAACCATTCTTTAGGATGTGGATCAGGGGGGCATCCTATGCACTCGGTTTTTATTCCGGGGTCAATAGTCTGGGCAAAGCGGCCGTACTCTACAAGACCGACCGACTTGCACGGATAATCATCCAGTCCCCTGCGTTTGCGGGCGGACTGAACCCTGCAGTCATTCATTTCGAAAACAATGCAATCAGGTCCTTCATCAATGATGGTTTGTGTATTTACGCTTGCATACATTCTAAATTTTAATGCCTGTTTAAGACCCTCTATGCCCGGATGCTCGGGCAGCCCGAGGAATTCCTTAATGGACCATGCCTCGAAAGGGGAAAAACGCGTCCAACACGTATCGTTGCAGCGCTTGGCATCGTTCATACCGTGGGTTGACTCAACTGCCTGGAACCAGACGCCGTCGCCGGCGATCCAGTTTGTGCCGAGGCAGCTTATCAATTTAAGAAGCCTTTCCCGAGGCATATCAACGAGGGGTTTCGGTATGCCATCAATCATTTTAAAATCAAAGAATTGCGAAAGCCTTTTCATTTGAACGGCATAGCTGCCTCTGTATGCTGACTTCATTATTTCGAGGGCTTTATCAAAACCGAACTGGTGCTCGACCTCCCTGAACCAGAGCGTGTGATGGACAATTATCCTGTGGAGCATGTCCATTACAAAGCGCGACAGATCTTCCGGGCTCAGGTCTTCAATACTGTTTTTGGGATTTTCCATATTCGACTCCTATTAGCGATAAGGGACTCAGACGTCTTTTTATCGATATCCTCGAAAAGGTTCTATTATCTTAATCCGAAGACCTCACGAGGGCTGGTCTTTCACCTTCAGATTTGCCTGAATAAGCTGCGAATGGGTCAGGCGAAGCAGTTTTGCGAACTGGTGCACAGGGTAGTATTCGTGCCTCTCGATTGTGCCGTCTGGATAGACAACCTTCCAGATCGTCTCTATGATGCTGATCTTTTCCTTTTCGGAATAATTCTGTTTATCAGATTCGTGATGTTAATTCAATATCCTGCCACTCCCTTATTTTCTTTCCCATAAATGCACTATGCCCGCAATAGGAATAGCGATTCAGATCCTTTAAATCACTTACTGCCTTTGCCCTTAAAGGATTCAAATGAATATATCTGACTAATTCCTGTAAATAGATATCTTCCTGGCATATGACGGATTTATATCTGTTCTGGAAAAGCTGACCATGGCGCCGGTGCCGTTTGTTATAAGATACCGCATAGCCGGTGAGCAGCCGTCTCATCAGGCCGGCAATACCCTGGGGGCCGCTTCGAAACAAAAAATGGGCGTGATTGGATAAAAATGACCATGCATAACATTTGGTCTTCGTTTCAGGGACGAGAACAGATAGCCGTTCAATGAGGTTTTCGCGGTCTTTATCGTCACTGAATATCTTACGGCGCTCTATTCCTCTGATCATAACATGATGGAGGAGGCCGGGAGTATCTAATCTCGCTGTCCTTGGCATGGTCTCATGCATACCAAAATGAACACTCAATATCATTTTATTTTACTTTTTAAGGACGTTAAAGCTCATTGCGGTGAAGAACATCGGAAAGCCGTGTGCGGGAAAATCGCATGCACGGTTTGATGAGGGGAGGCTGATTCTGCATTCCTACTGATTGACACGTAGTAGCCGCGTGCGGCAAGGCGTCAATTGAAAGTCTCGGTGGCTGTGCATTGTCAGTTTCCTACTCTACCCTAAAGCCACACGAATTAATCTGGCGCTCCACGGGGTCTAACCAAACTGTCTTATTGATATTTAACCAATGCCTTATTTTTAATCTAAGTGTCAAACGCCGAAAGAAACTGCTATTGGTATTTGCTAATTCGAAGTAATTTATTTAATCAAATATAGAAATCCTTGTCCTTAGGGCAAGGTCAGAGTTCAGTGGCTTTGCCATCTGAACGACCCATTTGTTATATCCTATGCCGAGTTGTCCCAACAACATAGGCAAGGAGAAACAAATGAGTCGATTTAAAAAACTATCACAAACGATATGGTACTGTCAGTATCATATTGTGTGGGTCCCAAAATATAGATTTCGGGTGCTTACAGACAAAGTTGCGACAGAAGTTGAAACATGTATACGAATGTTTTCAGAACAACATAATTGCGAAATTCAGGAATTAAATATTCAGTTTGACCATGTTCATCTACTTGTGCTTGTGCCTCCGAAGGTATCGATATCAGGATATGTTGGAGCGGTTAAGGGTAGAACAGCAATACGTGTTCTGAATAAATTCCGCAAGTTGAAAGAAAAGCCCTATTGGGGTAATCATTTCTGGGCCAGGGGCTACTGCGTAGACACCGTAGGTCTGGACGAAGAAATGATTCGAAAATATATAAAGCATCAAGAAAAAAGAGAACGAGAGTCAGAGACTCCAAAATACTAATCAAAACGAGGGCAACTCATCCTTGCCTCCTCAGGAGGCAAGGCATTTTACCCCTTTTAGGGGTTAATTCAAAGCCGGGTACTCTGTGCCCGGATATTTACTAAACACAAGGTGTTATACTTAAAAGAGCTAATAGGAGATTTGACCCTATTCAATTCTTTATTACCGAGCTGGTTATTGGAATTCAAATTTACGGTTCATCCCCGCTTGTGCGGGGAACATATTGGCCAGTCCGGGTTTTACCATTTCCAATGCGGTTCATCCCCGCTTGTGCGGGGAACATCTTCGGCATAATTTCATGGCTTCTTTATCCCGCGGTTCATCCCCGCTTGTGCGGGGAACATATTGCTGCACGTCCTTCGGTTGGGAAAACAGCCGGTTCATCCCCGCTTGTGCGGGGAACATAGCTAAAAGAGAATTCCAAGGAAATGCTAAAACGGTTCATCCCCGCTTGTGCGGGGAACATCCTCTCTCAAGAAGAGTCCCATCCGGCATACGCGGTTCATCCCCGCTTGTGCGGGGAACATACAACTTCTTCATCAGCCTCAACCCTCGAAATCGGTTCATCCCCGCTTGTGCGGGGAACATTTTATAGGTTGTGTTTTTAACCCTATCAAATTCGGTTCATCCCCGCTTGTGCGGGGAACATGAGTTCTCAATCAATGGGATTCGGTACTCAGCCGGTTCATCCCCGCTTGTGCGGGGAACATCCATCGTTTGCATCTTGATATAATAATGCTACCGGTTCATCCCCGCTTGTGCGGGGAACATCATTAGAGGTTGTGAAGTACCAAGGCACAAACCGGTTCATCCCCGCTTGTGCGGGGAACATCATTCCCAAAATTCCCGTTCCTGGGCATGTTTCGGTTCATCCCCGCTTGTGCGGGGAACATCTTTCCTTTTCGATCCTCCTCTTATCCCGGTGCGGTTCATCCCCGCATGTGCGGGGAACACATTCAATTTATGGTTTATAGTATTTTTCCTTACGGTTCATCCCCGCATGTGCGGGGAACACCAGTCTCCAATATCAGTTTGCTATATTGTTAACGGTTCATCCCCGCATGTGCGGGGAACACCAGCCTATCGAGATCATAAATTTCGCTTACAACGGTTCATCCCCGCATGTGCGGGGAACACTATTCCTGTCCCTGTAAAGCCCGCTTTCAAAACGGTTCATCCCCGCATGTGCGGGGAACACTTAATAAGTTTCCAATGGAAATCTATCAGGGCCGGTTCATCCCCGCATGTGCGGGGAACACCTCCCTGAGTCCCGATTCGGCGGGACGCTCCTCGGTTCATCCCCGCATGTGCGGGGAACACTTTCAGTTTCCCTTCGAGCGCCCTGCTGGAGCCGGTTCATCCCCGCATGTGCGGGGAACACCAAAGAGACAATAAGAGACCAACCCTGAGAGACGGTTCATCCCCGCATGTGCGGGGAACACTTTGACGTGCCAAAAAAAACCTGTCAAGTGGTCGGTTCATCCCCGCATGTGCGGGGAACACGAAAACGACTATGCCAAGTTTACTGCTAACGGCGGTTCATCCCCGCATGTGCGGGGAACACAAAAAAAGCGGAGGAATTCTGCTCAGAGTTCCCGGTTCATCCCCGCATGTGCGGGGAACACACAATGTCAGGAATTGCAACGGCAGATGATACCGGTTCATCCCCGCATGTGCGGGGAACACAATGGAACAGCATATTTGATGATGAGGCGTCTCGGTTCATCCCCGCATGTGCGGGGAACACGAGGTTTACGAGGAGTCAAACAAGCCGGATGGCGGTTCATCCCCGCATGTGCGGGGAACACGAGGTTTACGAGGAGTCAAACAAGCCGGATGGCGGTTCATCCCCGCATGTGCGGGGAACACAAATGAAATTTAGAGTTGAATGGGAAGCAGAACGGTTCATCCCCGCATGTGCGGGGAACACGTTTGATGAAATAGAAAAACGCATAGAAGTGGCGGTTCATCCCCGCATGTGCGGGGAACACTGATTTGATGATTTTGCGCCGGATAGATATATCGGTTCATCCCCGCATGTGCGGGGAACACGTCTTTTTCTATTTTATAGTAAGATGTTAGAGCGGTTCATCCCCGCATGTGCGGGGAACACGTCTTGCTCAAGCACATCGGCAATTCCAGCAGCGGTTCATCCCCGCATGTGCGGGGAACACTGATTTGATGATTTTGCGCCGGATAGATATATCGGTTCATCCCCGCATGTGCGGGGAACACGATTCGAGACAAGCAATGAGTTTTGATGATTACGGTTCATCCCCGCATGTGCGGGGAACACCAGCTATAACGTCCGAAACACCGTTATAGGTCCGGTTCATCCCCGCATGTGCGGGGAACACTTGCCAATTCGTACCCTGTTGGTTCGTCAGGTCGGTTCATCCCCGCATGTGCGGGGAACACTATGGATGACTGAATGAGGTAGCAATGGCAATCGGTTCATCCCCGCATGTGCGGGGAACACTAAATTATTTACTGCAATATCAAAATATGAGCCGGTTCATCCCCGCATGTGCGGGGAACACATCAACATGCCTGCCGATTAATACCCGCTGACCGGTTCATCCCCGCATGTGCGGGGAACACCATCTTATAAGCCTCGTCATTAGAATGTAGCCCGGTTCATCCCCGCATGTGCGGGGAACACTTCAGGATTATCATAATCAGTCCCGCCATAAACGGTTCATCCCCGCATGTGCGGGGAACACTCATAACGGGTTTTCCGAGAAATCGGACAGGGCGGTTCATCCCCGCATGTGCGGGGAACACCAAAGCCGATTAAGAAAAAATCTAAAAATGAGCGGTTCATCCCCGCATGTGCGGGGAACACCTCTTCCGCATTTGTGTTCTGCAAGGTAACTGCGGTTCATCCCCGCATGTGCGGGGAACACTTCCGGCATTTTGCAATGCCTGTATTTGTTCGCGGTTCATCCCCGCATGTGCGGGGAACACTTTATGGGTCAAGTCCAAATGTTGATATCGAAAGGTTCATCCCCGCATGTGCGGGGAACACCCCAGGAAAGTCTTTTACTCCAATATAACCGTCGGTTCATCCCCGCATGTGCGGGGAACACGGGTCATCAAATTCAAAAGCCTCAGCATATCCCGGTTCATCCCCGCATGTGCGGGGAACACGTTAAAACTGTTTCCCCTGGATTAGAATATAGCGGTTCATCCCCGCATGTGCGGGGAACACGTTGGCAATAGGCATCCCGTGCACATTCCCTATGGTTCATCCCCGCATGTGCGGGGAACACACTTCACGTATCTATATAAAATTACATCCGATATTGCCACCCTCAAATCTTACCGATAACTCTCTCGCCAATAATGCCCCTGAAATTTGACCATCATCCTTTACCATTTGGAATGCGATAAAGCCACCAATGCATATTTTTATTCGATTCATTTATTTCTTCAGGATAGGTTCCACAAGGCGAATCCTCTTCTATTGTATTTTGGATAAAAACTTCATCAGCCTTCTTTATCCTTGATGAAAATATCGCCTTTTGCTCAGGAGAAGCGTGCTGTAAGGCCAAGTGCAAGCAAGTTCTTGCAAAGAGATCGTTATCGTAATCTTCCAAGTCAACTGATTCTACAATCCATTGTACCGAATCTTCCCACGATGAAACGAACGGTTCCAAGCCGACTTTTATATATTCATCGGGATAGCCTTCGAGGATTAGATATTCGGTCAGTGAGTCACATTCACCATATTTTGCAAGATATCTCCTAAGCCTCATTTTATCCCGATACTTGGGCATAGTAACAGTTTATCGATAATTGAAGGTTTAACGTGATATTACACTTTTCAACGATCCTCTTGCTCCACGGGAGCATCATTTTTCGGGCATGAATGAAACCAATTTTATTCCCTCCATCTCAACGGGAATACGTCGATTTGATCCAAGGGTTACAAAATCAAATCCTGACTCAGTATTGGTACTCCATGCCATTACTGCATTTCCGACTTCAATGCCAGCCTCAATCGTATTCCATATCATCTCCCTGATCCTTCTTGAAGCCTTTCCAACATATACTCCTGCTCGCACTTCCAGAAGCCACAGGGCAAGACGTCCCCGTAAACGGGGAGGGGCATTTTCAACCACGATGACCAGCATCGCCAATATTCTCCTTGTTAGGAATGGCAGGTTCAACTGATTCTTCTGGGGCCTTCGGTATTTCTACACCACCGGCAGCAAGAACTTCTTCAATAGTCGGGATAATCCTTTTTAACAAACGAGTTTGACGAAAGGAATCTCTGCACGCAATGCGAACTTTTCTCTCAGGATCAAAAGGTCTTCTTGCAGCAATACGAAAGGCAAGAGGAACCACAGTATCAAATTTGAAGATATCGGCAATATCATATACAAAAGATTGTGGTTTGCCCGTATGAATGAATCCTACAGCCGGGGCATATCCCGCAGCGAGTATTGCAGCCTCGCAAATACCATAGAGACAGGCAGTTGCAGAACTCAAGCAGCGGTTGGGGATGTCACCACTTTCCCATTCGGAATGATCATAATTACGGCTCTTCCAGGGTACGCGGTATTGTTTGGCCAGCAATTCATACATCTTGCGCACACGCACACCTTCAATCCCGCGTAATTGTTGCACACTGCGCCTTTCAGGAGGTTTTTCCTTGAAGCGCATTTCGTACATTTTTCTAACCACTTTCAGCCTGGCATCATCATCCAGTGCTAGCCTTGCCTGATAAAGCAAACGGTCAGCACGTGCCCCTCCCGGTTGACCTGATGCATACAACCTTACTCCTGCTTCTCCTATCCATACAAGCAGGCATCCTACTCTCGATGCAAGGGTGACCGCAGCATGAGAGACTCTTGAACCCGGCTCCAACATCAGACAGGCCAGACCACCAACAGGTATATGAGTTCGCACACCCATTTTATCCACAACAACAAAGGCCCCGTCTAGTACATCCAGATTACCTTTTTCTACGTAAAGAACGGAAATCCGGTCTTTGATCGGGATGGGTTTCAATGCTGGAAGAATCTGTTCAGCCATTTTTAAATGTTATCAAATAGTTAAATATAGATTTTTATATTTCGGTTACTTAAGTAATATTATTGTGCTTAATTCATATCATGACTATCAAACATGCATTCAGTTTGAATTCATGCTTTTCCTTTACGCAAGGGATGCCCCGGAGGTAATTTATCATGCAGTTCCTTTTCAAATTCCTCTGCACCTTTTTTTGACTGATAGCTTGAACGTGTCTTTTCATTCAGATGACGCTGACCTTTAATCTCCGTATTCTGTAAATGATCCGCCCAGGCGCGCAACTGGCGGGAACAGCTCTCCGCAATGGATTTCAAATTTGAAATTTGAGATTTGAAATGGGTAAAGCCCCTGCGGCGTTCAAGAAAACAAAGCATGGAACGGACTTCGCCTGCGGAGCCACGCGAGATATAGAGAAAGGCCAGAAGCTCGTTTGTAGTACCCCGTTCAAAACCTTCGGCGATATTGTTGGAGACGGAAAGTGCGGCCCTTTCAAGCTGATCACGCAGGCTGTAACTACCCGACCAGTCCTTTGCCTCAGTCATGTCATAAATATCTTCGGCCAGCTTTATTGCCTCCTGCCACACAGGAAGGTCTTCAAATCGGGAGTAGGTCATTATCATCCCCTAGAAAATTAACGGCAATCATATCCGCTTAACCAGCATCAACCCGCAGCCGAAGGCTTTGGCTGAACCAATTCCAGTAAAGAGAGCGCTGACAAATTGCGTGGAATCGGTCACTTTGATTTCACCTTCAAAATCGATAGAACTAAATCCAGCTGAACGTCCTTTTTGGGGAATAGCATGCCAGTGATATCCCTCTGCTTGAAACTTGAGACGTTTTTGCCTTTCATCGATCGCAATAACAAAACCACTATTTTTTCCTTTATTGCTTAACCATTCTTCTAGTTTCCAATCAGAAGCGGCCTTCAGCACCAATTCAAAGAGTTTTGCCGGAGGTAATGTTTGGTCAAGAAGTTCCCGATATCGTTCATTCACTCCCATCATTTGTTCAAGTTTAACCCTGATCCCAGCATTTTTTGATTCAAGCCATGATTCAATAATCAGTTTTTTTAGATCAGATTTTTTGCCCATATTTCTTATTCCGGCCGCATGTGCTAATTCTCGCAAATAGTGGTACTGGGCATCCATGACAACATCATGCCTCACGGAATTCTTCCTGCCATTTTCTTTGCGAGCCACCGTTGGATTTGCCCGTAACTTGAATGATAATTGATCGCCAACGATGATTCGTGGTTTGTATGGTTTGCTTTCAACAATAAACAAGGGATGTCCATTTTTCGGTTCATTTTGAGACACTAAATAAAAAATTGGCTCCCCCTTGGCGCCCCTATAATGAGGAATCTGTTCCCCTGCAATCTCTTCACGAAAGAGAAATGTTCGTGTTTGATCTCTCGGGAAGAGATCCCAAAGCAACCGATGGACACTATAACCGTCACCGCGAAGGATATGATGTAAATGCGATAACTCACGGATATCCGGTTTTACCCTGACTCTGGAGAAATACATTAGTCGACCTCCTTCATAAAAAGGTGCTCCACCCTTTGCGTGAATTGCCAACGTTTTCGAGAAAGAGGCTGATCATGCCTCGTAAGAATCTGTTGAGGTTCAAGATCATAGGTATCCCCTTCCCAATAATAGCGTACTTGCTGCCTATCGGTAGATAAAGTATGCGCATCATCCTGCGATAAATTTGCAAGGGAGGGTGCTTCAGACAAAACACCTGTTCCTGCTTCTTTCCGGGCAACTCGAACCAAACGATCAGATATATACAAGGGACCACACGGGTACTCATCAAGTGCCTGTCGAAAACCTTTGGCAGTGCGGACCACCGGTTTAAGCGGAGCGGCCAAAGGACATGCCTTGCGGCCAAGATATAGATGAAATTTCGGTTTGAGCAATGCATCACAAAGTTCTTCAAGAGTGTATGGCGCGTTTTCCAAAGGGCGAACTGCAATCAGTGACAGCGAATCACAACGATATTCACGGCTGGATAAAATTGTGCCAAGGCGTGCTCTGCCGATGATTATTTCATCGCGCCTTGTATGATACGCAGAGGAGCCAATAGAATTTGGAACCTGAGTGGTATGATAATCCCGCAATAGACTACCGACACTAATTACTTTCACGGCAAAGTGATAACCTGTAGCCAAAGCGAGTTGTCGATCTTCCTCATCACGCCTGATTCCAAGTGCTGCCGCCAGCAATCCGAGAAGCGCTGACTTGCCCGGATATGATGCGGTATGCCTGGATTCTCCAACCGCAATTTCGCCCCAACTGGCCAAGGGACCATATAGACGAAAGAGCAAATACTCCATGGTTCCCTCCTATTCCGATACAAAATCAAGCAACTGATCAAACAATGCTTTTTTGCCTTTTTCTTCAGGTTTATTAGGTTCACTATCGGGACCAGGATAATTACCTCCAGTACCATTGAGAGCATTGATATAGAACCGTGAATCCGCACAGCTTCCATACACTAAATCCATGTTATTCAATTGAGTCGTCAATGCCGTGATTGCATCGGCACCATAATCGATTCCGGTAATCGGCTTCAAAAATGCAACAGATAATGAGCGTGGTTGTTGATCACCTTTTTCAGCAAGAACATAACTCGCATAGGCTCTACTTCCGAAGCTGTTCTGCTTGCCTTCCGGTGAGACTTTAACGGCAGTCTCCACTAATGCATGGATAGCTCTTTGTGTGAGCGCCTTGTCTTCATTAAGATTTCCCTCTAGCAATTCCCTGTTAAGACATAGATAGGAATAGAAAAGGCCTGCCGCAAAGCCTGTTTCGCCTATATGTGCGGCACCGGCATCTTCGCTACCATCGTTGAGATCATCAACTGCGGTAAAATAATCATCTTCAATGACTACGGGATGAACACTGATAGAATGTGCTACTTGACATGCGGCTTCAATATTATAGGCCGGAGCAGACGCAAGCATTCGCCCAAAAAGTGCAATGTCGACGGCATGCATTTTTTTTCGTAAAAGCTTTAATTCTTCTTCCCTCGGCCCTTCTTTTCTTGCTGCAATTGCATCGACAAGCGAAAAAATATCTTTTTCCTCTTCCGTATCAAAAAATGCCAATTGCTCTATTTCAAGTTCAACCTTTTCCTTTTTGATACGCTCTTCTTGCTTTAAATCCTTAAGCCCTTCTTTCTCTTTTTTTGAAAGCTCCTTGAGCTTTCCAAAGACACCCGCGATAGGCTTAGTCCATTTAACGGCATCTTTATGTTCAACACCCTTTTCCTGCAATTTTTCATAAATCTTTAATCCCATCTCTTTTGTGCGTTTACCGATATGTTCACCCATCGCCTTCTCAAAAATTTCAGATGTTCGCCATGATCGTTTATGTGTTTGAGAGGAAGCGCGGAGACGATCAACTCCTCCCATCTTTGCGGTCTTGGGACGGCCAAGATCATCACGATTAAGATTTGCAGGTGGATAAGACGTTAATATGTGAATTTGTACGAATCGACTCATATTTTAATACCTCCTTATATTAGGGATTATTTTTCAATGTCTGTTCGTAATATTCAGTGCCCCAGCGCACGGCAAGTCGCTTTTGGGGTTCCCGGTTAGCGCCGAATCGATATTCTTCCATCCAGTGCAGGATGCTTTCGGCTAATGAAATAATATTGACTTTGCTCTCCACCAGTCGGATAGTGCGTAACAGCCGTCTGAAAAACTCTTCAGGATCACGGCTTTTTTGCAATTGTTGAAAACGAAGCTCACTCACGCGGGCTTTTTTGCCCCCCTGCTTGGGTAATGCAAGCTGGGTAGCGAATGTTTCGTTACCTTGCTGTTCCTTAACATGTGATGCCGCTGCAGCAATCATGGCCGACGAAATGAGTCTTTCGGGATCGGACCAATCGCTCGGCATCTGTTGGAGAAATCGAAAAAAAGGTGCTGTCAGCAGGACATCGTCAGGCCTTTCTACTCTTTTCAGTCGAGCTCGATCTCCTCGGTTTTTATCAAGTGATTCCCACCAAGAAAGTAACTCCACATGATTCTCCTGTTCTTTAAGGAATCGGTAATGCTGCTGAGCCATTTTTTACCCCCTTTCCTAAGTTGGCTTTAATAATCAGATCCTTCATTTGTTTACTATTATTCAGTTTTTTCTTTAACTCTCTACGGGCAGCAGTGATACGTTGCATATCCATATCTTCAGCAGGCCCTTCCAATACCCATTCATCAAACAACTTGTATGCAAGAGCCTGTATTTTTTTCACCCAAATAGCATAAATTTCTGGAGGTGGCATTCGTAGGTCTCCCGGTAGTTCGGCAAGTCGAGTTAATAGATTATAGAAATCAGATTCACTCCGTTGCCAAAATTCCAATGTAACAGCGCTCATATCACCCTTTATATCTCCAGGCCGTCGAAACCACGCAGCCTTTACCTGCTGGCTCAAATTTCTAACAACATCCCATGCAGAATTTATTAGATCATTACTCCAAGAAAGCACATTTTCTTTTTGTTCCATTTCTAAATAGAATAAGGGTAATTTATGGTCATACCAACATCGCGCCTTCATATTATCCATATCATAACCACTACACCAAAGGCGGGCTATTTTTTGTGATCCTATGTCTCGTGCACGCTCAGACATATAAGTGGTGGCAACTTTTGCAGCACAGTCACCATTATCTGAATGAGCAAGAGTCAAGCTAATCCAGTGACGATAACCAAGACCTCCTTTTTGTCCTTTCAATGACAAAGGCGGTTTCTCTTTTTGAGGATCGAATCTGTAAGGAGTCAACGGATGGACCCACTCACCTACATAGTTTACACCGTAATTTAGGGTGGCATATTCCTTGGTAGCTACATCGATCTGCATGCCGCAAAGATCGCATGTCCCATAGGCATCATTCGACGGAACAAGCTTGATTCGTCTCGGCATACTCCAATACACCTGCAATGGATGTGTATCCTCTGGACGGGTATCTACCCCTCCCTTACCGGATATCCGTACATTTTCCATCCATGGGAAGATATCAGGTGATGGGCGAGTAATGCTTTTAAATGATTCCTCATCATACAAAACGTTAAGCCAAACTTTATGCCATAGAGCTTTTCTTTCATCGGGCATTACCAGTGTAGTTAAGGGACCTCCGCCTCGGAGGCCAACCCTGTGTCCAACCCCACCCGAAGGTGCATTAATTTGAAGTGTAAATAATGCCATGGCAGTGCATGATTGGCATAAACGATTGACTGTGTTCCGTTTGACGAAATGATCCAGATTGTCTTTAATTGTTTTCTCGCCAGGGGCTTCAATGAGTAATGAAGAAATTTTTTTTATTTCTCCGTTTTTGAGGGCAATATCCTGCATAAAGGCTGGGCCGGATTTGTTAAACAATTCAAATGCTGGTGCCACTGCTATGAAAATTTCCTCTAATTCTTTTTCATCAGGCTGATTTTCCCAGTACTCCAGCCATTCATCATGATCAACCGGTGCATAGCATGTCTGGAGCAATCCGATCAGGAACTGATAGAGTGCGCCCTGAAAATCAGGTCGTGGAGCATTCAACTCGATAATAGGATCGTCTTTTTCGGCTATCTGACTGGGAGCAGCCTTATCCAATTTGCCGCTGGCCCGGATTACCGGCAACCATCTATCAGTAATAAGATTCATCCTTTTCCTCCTTGTTTAATCCCCATCCCATATGCGGATCATAGTAAGGGGCAATATCATCTGTCACGGGCAATAACTCGACCCACTTCAATAGCTTTATTTCATCCTTTAACTGCTCAATTATTTTAGAGTAAACAGGAGAAATTTTGTTCTCAAACTTTTTCCACTCGGTCTTTGGTAAGTCGATCATGCTCAGTTCCCATCCAAATTCTTTTACATCAGCGTATGGTTTCAACCACTCGCCATCTAGGCTGGCAAGGGCGACAGTGACGGTATCGATGCCGAGGCGGGTCGGGATTCGTGTTTCTTTGTCCCAACCGCCGCTGTCTTCAGCGCTTGACCGGGTATATCCCTTCTCCAGCTTGAGTGCATTGAGTCGTGCCATTCCTCTCCGACTTCCAGCCTCTCCTTCTGCATTCCAGGATAGGCCGAGCAACGAATCGGGAATCAATTCCTGTCCCTTTTCACCATATACTCCTTCGATCAGCGTTCTGGCATCACTAGGTATACAGATACTTCCGGATCTGCAAACCTGTTGCTGGGTCAGCCATAACTGTCCCACATGTTGGTAAACAGCCTGAGTTCCCGGCAGTTTTGATTTCAACCAATCTTCAGCAGGCGTTTCTGTAGGCATCGGTCCGAACACATATAAATACGCTTCTCCGCGTTGTTCCATGTCCCCCTTTCCTTTTAGGGGATTACCGATTGAATCCCGCGTATGCCGATGCAGGCGTCCAGCCCTTTGTATGAGCAAGTCGATAGGAGCCAGGTCTGTGATCATGACATCGAAATCAAGATCGAGTGACTGTTCCACAACCTGGGTAGCGATAAGTACTTGTCCATGCCTTTTTTTCGCAGTGGAATTCTTGTCGAATAGTTCCAGTGTTTCCGCCTCTATTCTCTGTCGATCAACCATCGTGAATCGGCTGTGAAAAAGCATCAGTTTGCTTTTATCTATCCATCTTTGGTTTGAAAGCATGCTATAGGCAGTACGGGCATCTTTAACAGTGTTCCGCACCCAACAAGCACATTGTCCTCTTTCGACGGTTTCCTGGATGACTTTCAGGACATCACTAAAATCCTCTATGAAAGTAACCTTAATCATTCGTTCAATTTCACTACGTGTTGCCAGTGTGGTTTCCTGTTGATCAAAGGATGGCACATGTGTTGCGAGGGGATAGCCCGGCATTTCATCCAGCGTCGGCATATCAACATCTATTCCTTCACAAAAGGAGCGAACGTATTTCTCACGCATATGGCGGGGCAGAGTTGCGGAAAGAAGAATAACACTTCCTCCCTGCCTTGCATGGGCTTTAATAAGAGTTTGCAGTAACTGATTCATATAAGGATCATATGAATGAACCTCATCAACAATAAGGATCTTATTTGCCAATCCCAGAAGCCTGAGAGACTGGTGCCTAGCAGGCAGAACAGCCAACAATGCCTGATCCAATGTTCCGACACCGATTTCAGCCAACAATGCCTTTTTACGGCTGTCTGCAAGCCACGCGCTGCAATATGATTCTGTAGATTCCTCGTTATCTTCATACCGTTGCTTTGCAGGTGCTTTCTCGGGTAAGCCGACAGACTGGCGAAAGCCTTCATATAGATGACGTGCGCCATGTGCCAAAACCAGCGAGGGTTGAACCCCGTCTTTGAATAGCTTTCGATAAGCCTTTCCAAGCCTTTCGTACATGGAATTTGCCGTTGCCATTGTGGGAAGAGCTACATAAATCCCATCAGCCAAACCACTTTCCATAAGACGGTGTGCAATAACCATTGCAGCTTCGGTTTTGCCTGCTCCCGTGACATCTTCCAGTATGAATAGCTGATTGGTTTGTCCAAGTTGTTGTTTCTCGGCCCAATCCTGAAGTGGTGTAAGTGATGTAATGAACGGAAACAAATATCTTGTACCTGCAAAAGAGGTTATGGATGAATGAGAAAAGTCGGCTTTCGTGATAACCTGTTCGGCGAACGGCAATGCATAGTCTTGCCAATATTCATTTAACAATATTTCATGGTGACAATACGATTCGGGTTTACGTCCCGACCCAAGCCAATCCGCCAGTACAACAATACCAGCCAAGATCCACGAAATGAGCTTAAAATGGTTTTTAAGGATTTTGTCAGCAAGAATTGATTTGTCAAAATCCTTGAGAAAAAGAACTGTAACATCTTTTAGAAAATTGCATGCTGCGTGTTCGTCAGCAATAGTAAAAAAGTTCTGGCGACGAATTGGTATTCTCTTTGGTGGTTCTCCATGATGGCCGGTGACAACCTCCATCCATGGGTCAATGTTACGCAGCAACTTTGACAGGTCAGAACGTTGATTGTTCAAGTTAAGCTCATTATCTTGAAGCCAATCAGTGCTCAGTACATCCTGCCAGAGAGCAAATCCCAGAGAGTCGTGGCGTTCAGAATAGGGCATCCTTGTGTTTGACAGTATCAACAACGGTGACAGATCGGGAACCAAACTTTGAAACGCAGTGGCAAACTTGCCAATATCATGAAGACAAAGACAAAAAACAAACCAGTCTCGTAGCCAAGAATTTGAGACTTTTATTTGTTTTGCCAGGCGTTCGCTGAGAGGTTTCTCAGGAGCCAGCAAAAACCATCCCACCGCCGCCACGTCCAAACAGTGATAAGGCAGAAGATGATATGCTCCGGTGTCTTTTTCAGTCTTGCCCCAATAGCGGAAATATGATGGATATTCAGTCATTATTTTTCAATCTTATTCAATGTGGAAAAGAGTCTTGTAGCTGAGTGATCTTGTCTGATCTTGAGCCTATGGCGATGCCTTTTTGAAATGCAAAATTCAAGACAACTATTTTTTATTATACACCCCCACCTTGGACAGATAGCGTCATACCTCCAAAAAAATTATTCGTTTTGGTAGATTTTTCCCATTATCTCAATTTCCTTCCTTACTTCCTCGCGCAATGCCTCCGGCTCAATCACCTCTACATCTGATCCGAACTGTAGAATTTTCATCTTCAGTTCCCTGAAATCGGTTACTGGAATAGTGAGTTGGAGGCCGCCGTCTTGTAGCTCTTTAGTCTTCTGATTTGGATGCCACAGTTGCTCACGTATCCATGGAGCGCGGAAGGCATTAAAGTGCAGTATTACGGGTATAGGAGTTCCTCCCTGGAAGATGCCGAAACTTGAGTGTATAAGGGGTTCCCATTCTTCCATAGGTCTGGGTTCGAAAATTTCTTTTATCAATAGGGGCTCAGACATACGGGATAGATAGAACTTGCGCCAGTCCTTACGGAGTAGGCACCAGCCGATCAGCACCCAACTACCCATATAGTGCTGAAGATGGTGTGGCGCGATCTTTCTGTCGGTTTCTACAGACTCTGTGGGAGAAATATAGCGGCAGGTCATGACCCGGTTATTAAGGAGTGCTTCAGTAACGATTTGGAAGGTTAGAGCAGGGGCGGGAGAGTGCCCGTTCCAGACAGCAGAAAAGGCGTTTCGAAGTTTGTCCGGGGGATATCCGATTTCTCCCATAACCGCCATCAATTTTTGTCCGAAGGATTGGATCGTCTCACTGATTATACCCTCTGCGCTTTCGGAGAGAAGGTTTCGGGCGAGAAGGATGGATACCAATTCCTCTTGAGCTACCTGGAAGGTTGGGAGACAGAAACTGTGGTCGGTATATCTGTATCCTCGTTTGACCTGATCATATTCCATTGGGGCCCTGAATCGGTCGCGCATGAATTCTATTGTTCGCTGGGCTGTCTTAGAGGAAATTTCGAACCGTTTTGCAAGACTGTTAGCGTTGGGGAAACAATCGTCCTTAATCTGGTTGTGGAACCAGTAATATCTCTCCAGTGTGAGATGATCGCCCATGGTGCCTCCTGAATGCGTTTTTAATTCCTTTCATTCAATTCAAACAAAGGAGCCCCAATCTCCATTATAAAGGAAAAGGATTTTATTTCCGGGTCAGGTCATTTGTAACTTTCTTATATTAGAGATCAAATGGAAGACAAGAATTTAAAAACTATCATTCTTTAGTGGTTCACCAATTTAATAGAAAAAAACCATTGTTTCTCAATATTTCTAAAATTAAGAATTAATAGTCTGGTTTTTGAATATTAGTCAAGGATTTTATTGGTTATCCTTTAAGCTCTGCGGAGAAAAGACAGGGGAAGGGGGATGAGGACGGACGGCGGAGGACGGACGGCGGAAGGACGGATGACGGAGGGACAGATGACGGAAAGACCGAGGGTAAGTCGTAGTGAGTAACGTCCTTAAAAAAATAAATAACTTATTGTTGAAACTGATTTATTTAATTTTTTAAGGATGTCCCTGGTTTCCTTAAAAAAATATGATTTCACTTTCAAAAGGATTGAAGACTATGCCGAAAATTTGATAAGGACTAATAGATGTCAATTGAAAGCTGGTGTCTTATAAAAAATGCGGCGTTACAAAGAAAGAATCCATGACCCTTCAAACCCTATGAAAAAGATAGCAAGGCAGACAGCCTCAGGAGAAAAATCAGAGACGGTGAGTATTCCATCACTGTTCTGGGCCGTATTCAGCCTTTTGACCCTCTTTACTCTATTTCCCCATCTGCAGACCGGATATACAACCAACGATGACGTTCGTACAGCGCTCTTGGGTGCGGGTGGCAGCTACTCACTAAGGGATCTGTTTGAATACACAAAGGATCAAGGCCGGATTACAAATATCTTAAGGATATATCTGGGTTTGCTCCCATATGTTTTTAATAGTGAAATTATTTATCAGTTATTGAGGCTGGGGCCTCTTATAGCTAATTTTGTATTGTTTTTCATTTTATTGAAGACCTATTTTCAGTCATCGTCATATGCGTATTTTGCAACCGTTTTGTCCTGGAGTTTTCTGCAGAACAACTGGGAGCACAATCTTATCACTTCATATCCTTTTGTCCATAATTTTGCCTTCAGCTGTTTTCTATTATCATTGTTGTGTTATTACAGGTTTGGAATTGAAAAAAAGGCCGGGATATGGCCCTTTCTGAGCGGGATCTTTTTTTTCCTCTCAATGATTATTTATGAGGCCTTTGTCCTCTATGCCCTTATTTATTTAGGGCTTGTAATTTACCTTGCTCGAAGTGATTACTCAGGCAAGAAAAGGCTCAAACGGACAGCGCAACTCCTTCTGCCGGTCGTGATCCCTCTTGTGTTGTTTCTTTTCTGCTATTTCCTGTTTCAGTCATTTTATCCCGGCCACTATTCAGGGGTAAAGATAGCCCAATGGTCACCTGGAAAGACCCTGAGGGTAATCATTCAGTATTCCGTCGGCACTTTTCCGGGCATATTCTATTTCGCGGATTCAATGTCGATCAATGCCACCTTTGACGGATTCGGAATCCATCAAGTCGGTTTATCGTTCTTTCAATACAGCCGGGTTGAATGGATAGCCAAGGCCGTCATATCGGCCTTGTTTTGCTGGCTTGTTCTCCGGGAGAAAAGAGCCGTGCTGAAGGGGTACGGTTTTCTCGGGGCATTGATTTCAGGGGCATTTCTCACAGTAACACCCTTTGTCCTTTTAGGGTTGACCCCCAAGTATCAGGACTGGGTTTCGCGGGGGAGCCTCGCCTACACGACATCTTTCTTTTCCTATTTCGGCACAATTATAATGATCAGTTCCATAGCTTTTTATATTAACGGGATTGTGCGTTCAAGGAGGATTATTTCCAGGGCATACGTATTTATTGTTTTCTGTACAATTATATTGTTCACCATGATGACCTCATACTACAATCATTATGTGACCCTGGATCAGCAGTTGTCGCAAATCAAGTGGATTACAGTGGATCGATTCATTAATACCGCTGAATTCAAAAATATCCCGGAAAGGAGTGTTATCTATGCCCCATCTCTTTGGAAAGCTCGTGGGATCGTTGCGCTTCATCCGGGCTACTGGACGGATTACGTATCTCAAAAAAGCGGAAAATCGGTTTATGTTGTTAAGACACCTGCGGATATGCCTGGCTGTCAGGACTCCGAAACATCCCGTCATGTATATTTCCTGGGATTTCAGCAGGAACAGAAAGAAAAGAATCAATACCTTGTCTTTGCAGAACTCGAGCAGTCGACACTCCTGACTGCAAAAAAAGTTACTCTTTTTTCATTCAGCAAATATCTGGATTTTACGATTATTGGAAACCTGGCGAATGAGGATGAGAGACCGGAAATATTCATCAATGGCGAAGAAATCCGGCAAGACCAGATTCGGGGTGGCGTGTTTTTTTGTCGAATGAAAAATCATTTTAATTCGGGATTCCTTCGAAAAGATGATCTTAGAAACCGATCCTTCATTAGTCTCGCTGAGTTGACTATCAGAAGGGCCTTGTGGCCAGGGAGGCAAGAGGTGTCAAGAGGTTTTTACAGGATAGAGATAAATAGCAACGCTTTTATAGAACTTGAAAACCTTACTTTGTCCTATTACCAGAGTGCTATGCAGTTTGGAGGCACTGAGGCACGTCCTTAAAAAAGTAAACAACTTCTTGTTGAAACTGATTTATTTAATTTTTTAAGGATGTCCCCTGATGACTGATTATATGCCAGGGTTTTTTTGTAAGGGGCGAGAGATTAATGAAAGGTTTTAAATGCAGTGACGCGTGATATCTCAAAGATAGAACATCGGGTAATTGAAGACCCATGGCTGAATGTTGTCCTTTTCAGGCCGGAGATACCTGCAAATACGGGAAATATCGCCCGCCTCTGCGGGGCAGCCGAAATAAGGCTGCACCTGATCCATCCTCTTGGCTTCAGGGTGGATGACAGGCATCTGAAGAGGGCTGGTCTGGACTACTGGCACGAGGTTGATATCCGTCACCATGCAGATTATAAGTCTTTTCTCTCGAATACAGATGCCGATGGCCGCATAATTGGCCTGAGCCGGCATGCTTCAGAGCCTTATACAGAGGCGCACATCAGGCGCGGGGATTATCTCCTGTTCGGCCAGGAGACACTGGGGCTGCCTCCTGAGATCAGGGAGGCAATCCCGTGTTATAAAATACCTATCTGGGGCAATGTGCGCAGCCTGAATCTTTCCACGTCCGCCGGGATTGTTGCCTATCATTTTCTGCATCAGACGGGAAGATTTTGATCCTAATTATTTAAATAATACGGAATGGTATGAGGTATGCAGTTATTTGAGAATCTTCAGTATCTCCTGAAGTTCATTACGGATGTCTTTAAAAGAAGTTTGATCTATTTCTGATTCCTTGTCCCTTTTTCGTTTCAGGCGCTGCCTGGCACCTTCTATTGTCATCTTCTCTTCGTAAAGCAGGCTTTTTATCTCAAGAAAGGCTTCAAGGTCATGTTTCTGGTATGTCCTCTGTTTTGAATCGGCTCTCCTGGGTCGAACCTGTGGAAATTCATTCTCCCAGAATCTCAGCACATAAGGTTTTACACCGACAATACGGCTTGCCTCGCCAATACGGAAGAATCGCTTGTGATCAGGAATTGGGACCATTTTCAGCCCTCCCTTAGTCTGCCTCCTGTCTCCTTCACTATCCTGCCAATAATATTTTCGTGCATACGATTAACTTCTGCACCATCCAGAGTGCCCTGGATGGATCTGTAACAAATTGAGAAGGCCAGGGCCTTTTCGTTCGGGGCTACTTTTTCGCCTTCATAGGAATCAAATATATTTACTGATTCGATCAGTTCCCCGCCCTCGCTCTTAATAATATCAAAAATCTTTGCACTTTCAAGCCTTCGTTCAAAGATCATTGAAATATCCCTGTAAACTGCGGGAAATTTAGAAAATGATTGAAATGATTTTTTCAGCGGAATGTTTTTCATTACCTGTTCAATATCAAGCTCGAAAATATAGGTGTCATCCTTTTTAAGGTCATAGGCTTCCATGACTTTTGAACTGACTCTGCCCGCCTGCCCTATTAAGGCATCCGAACAGTAAATCCCGGCTGAAAGGCCTGGATCATAACCGGGGAATTTACCTTCATTCCTGAAAACAGCATCCTGAATTCCAAGCTCTTTTAAAAGTGCTTCAATTGCCCCTTTGATATCATAGAAGTCAGCATGTCTCTCTTCGCTGTGCCAGGTTTTCTGCTGATACAGACCATTTATTGCTGCTGCTAAAAAGGTTTTCTCAACCGGCAGTTGATCATTTTCCTTGTGAATGAATATCTTTCCCCATTCGAAGAGTTTCAAATCCTTCTCATTATTGGCAATATTATTTTTTACCATTGCCAGGAGACCCGGAAGCAGGGAAGTTCTCATGACAGACATATCAACTGAAAGGGGGTTTAACAGCCTGACAAAGGACCTTAAATGGCTTTCCTCAGAAGCATCGAGTATATCGGCAGAATCAGGAGAAATAAACGCATAGGTAATAACCTCGTTGAATCCGAATCCAGCCATTGCTGCCCTGACCCTGTCGCGGAGAGCAAGTAACGGATTCGTCACATCTTCAGATGGCGTGATTCTCGGATAGGTCACGGGGATATTTTCAAATCCGTTCAGCCTTGCTATTTCCTCAAAAATATCAACTTCACGTGTAAGATCAACACGGAAAGAAGGAGGTTTGACTTTCAGTTCATTGTCACCCGCATCATTTACATCAAGTTCAAGGGCATCCAGCAGGCTGATCATTTTGTCTTTTGGAATTTCAGTGCCCAGAACATGATTTGTTTTATCTACTCTCACCTTAATGACAGGAGAGACATAAGGTTTGGGATAATTGTCAATAAAACCTTTTGCGTTTTCTCCGCCGGCCAGTTCTGAAATAAGGGAAATTGCCCTTTTAAGGGCGTATGGTGTGCCTTCAATATCAGCTCCTCTTTCAAAACGATAGGATGCCTCTGTTAACAATCCGAGACGTTTTGATCCCTTGCGAATTGTCGAGGGGTCAAAAAAGGCACTTTCAATCAACACATCATTTGTCCCTGCAAAGATTTCAGAATTGAGGCCTCCCATTATTCCTGCCAGTGCAACCGCCCTTTCTCCGTCACAAATCATAAGGTTTTCGCTGCTCAGTGTATGGGTTGTTCCGTCAAGGGTTGTAAATTTTTCTCCTTCCTGAGCACGTCTTACAACAATCCTGTTTTCTCTCAGGCGTCTGTAATCAAATGCGTGCAGTGGCTGGCCCGTTTCCAGCATAACATAATTGGTGACATCAACAACGTTGCTGATTGATCGTACACCGGAAAGATGAAGGCGATATCTCATCCAGAAGGGAGATGTCCCTAATTTTATGTTCTGTATAAGGCCGGCTGAATAACGCGGACAGCCGGAAGGGTCGAGTAAAGTAACGCTTGTAAGGGTCTCAATTGCCGGGCCCGTTTCATCAATTTCTGTTTCAGGCCTTTTAATCCTTTGTCCTGTAATTGCAGCGACCTCCCTTGCGACGCCAAGAACACATGTGCAGTCAGATCGATTAGGGGTAATACTTATATCAAACACCCAGTCCGAAACAGGAAGGACGGAAGGCAGGGGAGTGCCGGGAACCAGATCAGGGGGGAGGATCATTATGCCTGTGTGATCATCAGTAAGGTCTATCTCATCTTCTGCAAGCAGCACTCCGCTTGACAGTTCGCCCCTTATCCTTGTTTCATTAATAACCGAGCCGTCAGGCAGCCTGAATCCAGGCAGGGCAACAGGAGCCAGGGCATTTTCTTCAACGTTGGATGCCCCGCATACTACAGGTATTATGTCTCTGCCGGTGTCTACCTGGCAAAGTGACAGATGATCAGATCCCGGATGGGGTTTTACTGAAAGTATTCTTGAAACGATAATATCATCAAGCCCCTGTCCCACAGGCTCAATACCTTCGACTTCAAGCCCTGTCATAGTCAGGAGATTCCCAAGCTCCTCCGGGGCCATCTGGATGTCTACATATTCTTTTAACCAGTTCAAACTAATTTTCATTATTTATACTCAGTAAATATGTCAGCTAAACAGGTTGCAGGCCAAAGGCTTTTGGTTTTACAAGCCTTAACTGTCTTTGTTAGGAGTATTTCATGAACCTGATGCGGGATCGTTTGTTATGAGAGCATCAGAACTGCGTTAAAAATCGCATATCATTTTTGAAAAACAGCTGAATATCGTCTATTCCGTATTTGAGCATAGCGATCCTTTCGATTCCCATTCCAAAGGCAAAACCGCTATACAACTCGGGATCATAGTCAACAAATCGGTATACTTCAGGATCAACCATGCCTGAACCGAGGATTTCCAGCCATCCGCTCTGAGAGCATGTGCGGCAGCCCTTTCCTCCGCAGATTACGCATTGAATATCGACTTCGGCACTTGGTTCAGTGAAGGGAAAAAAGCTGGGTCTGAATCGAATCCTTGTATCAGTACCAAACATCTGATGTACAAAGCTTGTCAATGTCCCCTTTAAGTCCCCGAGAGTGACATGCTTATCCACAAGCAGTCCTTCCACCTGATGAAACATGGGTGTGTGTGATACATCCGAATCCCTCCTGTAAACTTTTCCGGGAGCTATAACGCTCACAGGAGGGCGTTGCGATTCCATGGTTCGAACCTGGATTGGAGAAGTGTGGGTTCTAAGTACAACATTATCGGAGACATAGAAGGTATCCTGCATATCCCTTGCAGGATGATCTTTCGGGAGATTAAGGGCCTCAAAATTATAATAATCTGATTCGACATTAGGGCCCTTAACAATCCTGAATCCCATTTTTATGAAGATTTGACAAACCTCCTGGATTACCAGAGTGACGGGATGAAGATGCCCTCGAAGCGGCTCCCTTCCGGGCAATGTAACATCCAGAAAGGCAGACTGAGCCGCCTTTAGGGATTCAATGCGTTGGCTTTCTTCTTTAAAGCGTTTAGATAGATTGCTCTTGATAAGATTGGATACTTTGCCTGCATCTGCTCTTTCATCCTGAGGCAGGGTTCCAATCTTTTTCATCAGGGACGTAAGGAGCCCCTTTTTCCCAAGATATTTTATTCTGAGCTTTTCAAGTTCAGCCGGGTCATTAACAGTAGCAAGTTCCTCAAGAGCTGTCTTTTTCAGCTCAGTAAGTTGTCCTATCATTGGTCTGGTCGCCGGTGATTGATGTTATGCTATTTAACCATTGCTGCGAGCTGAGAAAAGGCCGCACTGTCACGAACAGCCATATCCGCAAGTATCTTCCTGTCAAGCTCGATGCCTGCCTTGCAAAGACCGCCTATCAGCCTGCTGTAGGATAATCCGTTTTCACGTGCGGCAGCATTGATCCGCAGTATCCAAAGCTTCCGGAAATCTCTTTTCCTCGCCCTTCTGTCTCTGTAGGCATACATTCCCGCCCTGTCCACAGTTGTACTGGCAGTTCTGAAAACCTTGCTGTGACCTCCCCGGAAACCCTTTGCCTCTTTAAGAATCCTGTTCCTTCTTCTTCTGGCTTTAAAGCCTCTTTTTACTCTTGGCATTTGAAAACCCCTTGTGATCGTCTATTTTCGATCTGCAATTTGTCAGCAGTTATCGCTTTTTTTCGATTTAATCAATAATGATGAGTTTGTATACAGTCGTCACCCCGGCCCCGCCCTTGATTCGGAACCGGAATAACGCAAAATGTTATTTGTGGATATTTTACGATATCATCAATGATTAATCATTAATACTAAAATAATATAAATTAAATATATGGTATCAGTTTGGATATCTGTGTGAAATTAGTTGAGTCCACAAGGCATGATTTTCTGAGAGTTCTCTTTCTTTTGGTACTCTTAGTAGTAAGAATATGACTTGAATAAGCCTTGCGTCTGACTATTTTTCCTGTTCCTGTGGTCTTGAACCTTTTGGCTGCACCACGGTTTGTTTTTATTTTTGGCATCTACAACCTCCATGAGTTAGTGTATGCTATGGCAGTTTCAGCATATCTGACTTTGATCTATTTCTGTGCCAGGATCAAATTATATTTATCAAAATTATAAGAATCGTACAGAATTCGTCCGAATTTCCCCGCTGAAAAAGAATATAAAATTTATCCCGTTAGGGATTTAATGATCATTAGTACCCTGATGCCTGATAATAATGGCGGCTTATAAAACAGAAAAATGATAACCGAACCCCATCAGTATCTTATCATAATTTAACAAGGTCGTCATCCGAAGCAACTAAAGACAGATTGCAGCCGTAAACGGGAACAGTTTACTTTGGAATAATGACCATTGTTATTCTGTTTCCGGCTTCCCGGGTGGGAGGCTGTTCTATTGTTCCAATATCTTTTACTTCTTCAGCCACCCTGGCAAGCAATTCAAAACCGGCATCAGCATAGGCTATTTCTCGGCCTCTAAAAAATATACTGACCTTTACACGGTCTTTTTTTCCCAGGAACTTAATTAGATTCTTTATTTTGAAGTTTAGATCATGGTCTTCAGTGTTTGGCCTGAGCTTAATCTCTTTCAATTGTGCAGACCGGCTTTTTTTGCGGGCCTCCTGAATCTTTTTACTTGCCTGATATTTGAACTTTCCGTAATCCATCACCCTGCAGACAGGGGGATTGGATGTTGGTGCAACCTCTACGAGGTCTAATCCTTCTTTTACTGCAAGGTTGAGTGCTTCCTGGGGACTCATAATGCCAAGCTGTTCACCTTCAGACGAAATTAGCCTGACCATCTTAGCACGAATCTGTTCATTAATCCTGATTTCATCGACTTTTTTTACTATGGCTATTACCTCCTTTTTTTACATTCACCGGAAATCAGGTCAATAAATTCCTCCGTTCTCATGAAAGGAAGATTTTGACCGCTTCTCTGCCTTGGAGTTACTCCCTCTTCTTCACACTCCTTATCGCCAATGATCAGCATGTAAGGAATTTTTTCCAACTGTGCCTCTCTAACCTTAAGGCTCAACTTCTCATTTCTGAAATCCGTTTCGGTTCTTATACTCATGCTGTTTAGTCTTTCCAGCACTTTTTTACCAAACTCAATATTCCTGTCAGTTACAGTGAGTATTTTAACCTGGACCGGCGCAAGCCAGGTGGGAAGGGCTCCGGCATAATGCTCGATCAAAACCCCTATGAATCTCTCAATGGCCCCTAAAACCACACGGTGAATCATGGCAGGCCGATGTTTTTGCCCATCTTTATCAATATAAACCAGGTTGAATCTTTCGGGAAGAGTAAAATCGCACTGTATTGTGGCGCACTGCCATTTTCTTCCCAGGGCATCCTTCAATTTTATGTCAATTTTAGGGCCGTAAAAGGCACCATCCCCTTCGTTGATATCATAAGGCAGTCGATTTTCCTCCATTGCCTTAATAAGGGCTGTTGTACCCAGTTCCCAATCTTTGTCTGAACCTATTGATTTTTCAGGACGAGTGCTGATTTCCAGTTCGTAGTCGAAGTTGAATATGGACATAATTTCTTTTACGAAGTCGAGCACTCCCTTGATTTCGTCATTCAGCTGCCCGGGTGTACAGAGTATATGCGCGTCATCCTGGGTAAATTCTCTTGCCCTCATAAGTCCATGCAGGACACCGGAACGTTCATGCCTGTGGACAGTCCCCAACTCGAAATAACGTTTTGGCAGGTCCCTGTAGCTTCTGATTTTAGAGCCGTAAATCAGCATATGCGAGAGGCAGTTCATTGGCTTGATGCCGTATGAATTGTCGTCAATCACAGTAAAGTACATGTTATCACGGTAATTTTCAAAATGTCCGGATTTTTTCCATAATTCAGTTTTTAAAATCGTCGGCCCTTTGACCAGCTCATATCCCCTTTTCAGGTGTTCCTGTATCTCGAATTCTTCAATAATATGCCTCAGCATGGCACCTTTCGGGTGCCAGACAATCATTCCTGCTCCAACCTCTTCATAAGTGTTGAAAAGACCGAGCTGAGGGCCTAATTTGACATGGTTCCTTTTTTGTGCTTCTTCAAGCTTGTTCAGGTGCTGCTTTAAACTCTTCCTGTCGGCAAAGGCTACTCCATAAATGCGGCTGAGCATTGCCCTGTTTTCATCACCCCTCCAGTAAGCACCTGCCACCTTGGTCAGGTGAAAGGCCTTGACCATTTTGGTGGATGGGATATGAGGACCCCGGCATAAATCAGTAAATGTCCCCTGGGAATATAGAGAAACCTTTTCAGCACCCAGGTCATTGATTAATTCGACCTTGTAATCTTCGCCCTGGCTCTGGAAAAAATCAACTGCATCTGAGCTTGACAATTCCTTTCGTGAGAAGGGGAGATCAGCATCGATAATCTCTTTCATTTTCTCTTCAATGATCGGAAGATCTTCTTCTTTTAATGGACGTTCGTAATCAAAATCATAATAAAATCCGTCCTGTATGGAAGGGCCAATGGTTACTTTTATCCCGGGAAACAGCTCTTTAACAGCCATAGCCATTACATGAGACGTGCTGTGCCTCAGTATTTCAAGCCCTTCCTCAGAATTGATATAAACCGGTTCAAGTTCTGATTCGTTGTCAATTGTACCTGAAAGATCACGCAGAATACCATTAACCCTGGCAGCAACAACTCCATCAATATTTTTAACCTTGAAAAGGTGCAATGCATCAATAACTGGTAATGGATCCACAAGGATGCTTCCAGAGGTTTGTCCTTTCAAATGAATTTCAAAAGGTTTTGCCATATTATTTGCCTAAAGAAAATAAGGCATCCGAATTAAACAAAACAATAACTCAGATGCCTCATGATTGTTTGCTTTTTACGATGTTCTTCAATCCTTTTAATATAATTTCAGAGGCGATTTCAAAATGCCCCTTTTTTTCCACTCTTTGCCTCATGTTCCAAATTCAGTCATCAATATATTCAATAAATGCTTGTAAGTTACTCCTGTGAGACCTTTGAAATTTGTTATTTCCCTGTCTGCCGCGGCACAGGCAGGGAGGGGTGTTTTCCCCCTTAGGCCGAAATTACAAATAACGATAGTTTTGAAAAGGTCTCCCTGTTTTATTTAGGAGATATAACTGCCGCTGGTTAAATTCGGAGATAATAAACAGCCTTATCTCATAGAATTTTATATCTTTTTATACACTTTACAAATATAAAAAAAGCAGCAAATTAAAAAGGTATTGCATATAGAATTTTTAGTTGCCAAGCATGCCATATCCCAAATAAAACTTTGTACTTATAAATAATAGCAAAAAGAAAAGCAAGGAAAAAAGTTTTCAGAAATAAAAAAAGGGATTGTGCCAACTATCGCAACCCCTTGATTTTTCTGGTAGGCACGAAGGGATTTGAACCCTTGACCCCTACCGTGTCAGGGTAGTGCTCTCCCCCTGAGCTACGTGCCTGTTTATTTGTGCTCTAATTATCAATAGAAAAACAGTATGTCAAGTCGTATTCTGCTATGAATGAAATGATTTTTTAAGCGCCCATGAATATCCAATTAATCGTCAAGAGGACCTTCGCCCATCATGCGAAACCAGTAACGCATGTAATGAAGACCTGAGCTGATTGTCAAGATTCCTGTGATCCAGAAAAGATAATCTGAGAATATTGAAAGAACATGGAATATGCTTTGAGCAAGGGCAACAAATACTGTGGTGATTTGAAGACATGTTGTCAGTTTGCTCAGGATAGATGGTTTTATGGTGAAATTTGAATTATTAAGGAAGATAATCAATACGCCCAGAAGGATCATGACGTCCCTGGTGATTACAACAACAGACAGCCAGGGCGGGACAAAGTGTTTTACAGGCAGAACAACAAAGGCTCCGATCAAAAGAATTTTGTCTGCAAGAGGGTCAAGATATGCTCCCAGTTCACTCTTTTGATTAAACATTCTGGCAATTAATCCATCAGCGGCATCACTGATGCCGGCCAGTATAAAGACAACCAGCGCAGAAGGGAATCTTTCATCTAGAATAAATATAATAAAGATAGGTGCCAGAATTATTCTGATGGTTGTAATGAGATTGGGTATGGTCATAAATCCCCGACAATAGAAATTTCTTTTTCAAGATTAACGGCATGGTAATAAGTCTGGTTTCTGCCTGCCTCTTCATTTTGCTTCCTGCATTTTTATTGCATTGTTTATGTCAGGATATTCGCAGACACAGCACTACTGCAAAATTTAAAATTATTATTAACACGGCAGTAATATGTATTAATGTTGTCCCAGCCAGGGGCTGATAAACCAGCCAAAAACACAGGCTGGTAAAATTTCGAGCCCCGAATCAAGCACGGGGCAGGCTTATCAGGTCCGGCATGACGATTTGTATTTTTAATCTCTTCGGGTTAAATTCCCCGAAGCTTGCTTCGTCTTGTCATCCCGGACTTGATCCGGGATCCAGTCAAGCATGTTTCTGGATTCCGGCTTTCGCCGGAATGACGGTTGATACCCCGTAGCTTGCTGTGGGGTAGTTCATTTGCCGGAGTAATAAACTGTTGACACAGCACTCGAAATGAAGACAGTCATTGTGCGCTTGCCAGAGCCTCATAGCGTGGCCTGTTCAATTTCAAATAAAATTTTTCCATCCTCAGTTATTTTGAAATATAATGGAAACGGAAGATTTTCGTGATTCAAAACATTTTGTATGAATTTATCCTTATCTCCTTGAAAGTCAACGTTAAAATAGATGGAATCTCCCCTTACATTTGTCTGAATAACGGATTTCAATCCGTTTATATCTTTGATTAAAAAATCTTTAAAGATTTTTGATTGCTTAAAGGAACTTATATTTTCAAGTATAATTGTGAAGGTATGGATCTTTGCTTTATCTGACGTAACTGAACGGATTATTAATGGGCTTATTTCTGAAGCCAGAAGGTTAACTATTTTCTCAATCGTATCCATCTTCTTGCTGCTGTTTTCAATTTCCGGACTTATATTTCCGGACTTCATCCCTTCACATATTTTAACTCCTTTATTTACATCAAAGGCCTTAAGAGTCAGTGAAATGTAGTTGTTATTGACTGACTCGCATTTGCCATAAAGAACGACATCAGCAAAAAAAAGCCTGCCCCAGCGCAATATGCTTTCATCCAAAAGATCATGCGACCTCAAATCTTCAGTGATTTCATTAGCTGGAATGCCTGATGTCCTGTTTGCCGCAATGAAACCTCTTTTCTGAAACTCCTGGTGCAAGGCAAGTTCTATTAGACTCAAATCAGTATGTGATTCAGGATCCTGCCACCAGAAAGATTCCCACCCATGATTTACCTCAGAAACAAGAAAGAGTACCTTGATGTCCGGATAATCATTCAGTACAAGCGCTGCATCTCTAAGCGTATCGTTTATTAGATTCTCATTAATTTTTAAATGGACAAGGACATTATATTCATTATCATTGCTGTATTCCGACAATATATTAAAGCTCTCAATTCCTTCTTTAGAACCTGGGATAATATCCCGTACAAGTCTCTGGAAATTATTAACAACTCCCTTTTTTCCAATCCTGACAAGGAGATACCTTTCAATACCCTTTATTAATGCGTTTGAAATGGCACATGCCTTTGCCTGAGCGAGGTTGCCATCTGCCATAGAACATGTTCCAAAGACAATAACCTCATTCTGTCCCTGTTTTTCTCCTGTTTCGGCACCCGGATAGTCTGCAGCAGAAAAGAAAAGACATAAAAAGAAACATATTATTAATAATACGATTTTATTTTTCATCTTTGCCTCAATATTTCTTAGGTATTGATATTTTTATCCCCAATGCCGGTTCCAGGTTAATGCACCGTCAGATAAGCCCGTTGTTCTTAAACTGCATTGCTATTTTAAAGTTTAGATTGAGATGTTTCAATAAGAAAATTACGAATTGTATCTAATGCAAATTCATAATTTTGAGGATCGATCCAGATAAATTCCGGGTCAGACCTGAACCAGGTAATCTGTCTTTTTGCATATCTTCGTGTATCCATTTGCAGTTTATGGGTTGCTTCCTCGATAGACCACTCACCTTTTAAATATTTTATCATATGCCTGTACCCAATTGACTTCATGGGTTTGAGATCAGGTGAGTACCCTTTTTTTAAAATTTTTTCAGTTTCTTCCGGCAACCCGGCCTCAACCATGGCCACACTGCGATCGTTTATCCGCTGATAAAGGTTTTCCCTGTCCACATTCAAACATAATTTTAGCGTAAGCAGATTTTGATCTTTGAAACCATGATTTTTTTTCAGATCCGAAAGAGGCCTGTTCGTAAGAAAAATAATTTCAAGTGCCCTTATAATTCTTATCCGGTCATTCGGATGAATTGTATCAGCAGATTCGGGATCCAGCTTTCCCAGTCTTTGATGGAGTGCATCTGATCCCAGTTTTTCACATTCCTTCTTTAGCTTTTCTCTTATTTTCAGGTCTGTCCGGGGACAATATAAAAGACCTTTGATTAGGCCTTTTATATAGAGCCCGCTGCCTCCAACGATAAAGCATGTATTTCCTCTTGAGTTTATGTCTGAAATTACAGGGAGGGCCATGGAACGGTATATTGCAGTATTGAATTCTTCATCAGGATCAGCAACATCTATAAGATGGTGAATGATACCCTTTCTTTCTTCAATTCCCGGTTTGGCCGTGCCAATATCCAGACCCCGATAAACCTGCATGGAATCTGCGTTTATGATTTCACCTTTTAAACCAAGGGCCAGGTCAATGCCCAGTTGAGTTTTGCCGCTGGCGGTTGGTCCGGCGATGACGATGGCCTTAGATCGTTTTTGCGAGTTCATCAAAAATACGATATAAAATTTCAGGTTTTATTACTCCGGCAATAATATATGTCAATGTTGTCATTCCGGCGAAAGCCGGAATCCACAATGATTTCCACTGGATGCCCCCGAACAGGAATCCGGGGCAGGCTTATCAAGTCCGGCATGACGATTGATGTTTTTAATCGCCGGAGTAATAATGTCCATAAGCCGCAAGTTAACTTACATGAATTTTCATAATGTTCTCTTAAAGATTTTTTCGATCTCTGCATAGGAGAATTCCTTGAATGTTGGTCTTCCATGAGGGCAGTTTGTTGGTAAATCAGTACTATTTAAGTCACTTATGAGATTTGTCATCTCCTCATGGCTCATAATGTAGCCTGCCCTGATAGCGCCGTGGCATGCAATGACGGTTAAGACCCTGTCAAGTACAGTATCATCCTGCAGTTTCCCCTCGTCCAGTTCTGCTATCAGCTCTGAGATAAAAGAATCCCACTTAACATTTTTAAGAATGGCCGGTACTGATCTCAACAGAAATGTGTTGCCCCCGAAATGGCTGAGCTCTATGCCGAAATCAGAAAGACGCTCTCCTTTTTCAAGAACAATTCTTTTTTCTTTTTCTGTCATTTCGAGCTCAAACGGGATCAGGAGATTCTGGGCTTCGATAACAGCAGATCCAAGGCTTTTTTTCAGGTTTTCATAGACAATTCGTTCATGAGCAGCATGCTGATCAACCATTAGAAGTCCATTTTTTACCTGGCATAGTATGTATGTATTTCCCAATTGTCCTATGATTTTTGAATTATCTGTAAAAACCAGATTCTCATTTTTATGTGTCTCAAATCTGCCGGTAGTATTTTCAGGTGTTGGAAAATACATTAATCCAGGCTCTGAAACCGACTCAAAGCTTTTCTCCATGCTTTCCAGTTTCTCATACCTTTTGGGTGAGTTGCCTGGAAATGTATTAAAGGAGTTCGAAAATGCCTTTTCAATGGTAGATGCAATTGCCTTAAAAACAGCAGGTCCTTCATGAAATCGAACCTCCTGTTTGGCTGGATGGACATTAACATCAACCTTTGACGGGTCAATCTCAATAAAGACAACAGCTTGAGGATACTGTCCTTTCATTAGCCGCTTTCCGTATCCTTCTATTACAGCCCTGGTAACAAGACGGTCTCTAATGTTCCGGCCGTTTACATAGATGAAAAGACGGTCACCTTTTGTTCTGGAAAATTCGGGAGGCGCAAGATAACTGTTAACAGACATGTCCGGAAATTGTTCATTTCCCTGCTTCATTGATTCAACTACTTTCAGTCCCATCAAAGCGGAGAGCCGGGAAAGATGTTCCTTTGAAGCCGGAAGGTTTATTATGTTTTTTGCAGAATCATCCAGTTTGAAGTTAATTCCAGGGAATCCCAGTGCTGTTCGGAAAAAAGAGTCAATAATGTAATTTAATTCAGTCTGTGAAGTGCGTAAGAACTTCTGCCTTGCCGGCACGTTGAAAAACAGTCCCTTTGCTTCAATTATTGTTCCTGCAGGAGATCCGGTTTCTTCAATTTCAATCAATTTTCCGCCGTTAATCTTGAGCCTGTGGCCTGTTAGCTTGTCTTTAGGCCGGGATGTGATCTTCATTCTTGAGACAGAGGCAATACTTGGCAATGCTTCTCCTCTAAACCCAAGAGACTTTATGGAAAAGAGATCCGACGCATTTTCTATTTTGCTTGTTGCATGTCTTTCAACCGACAGGAGGAGGTCATCTCTAGACATGCCTGTGCCATTATCAATGACTTTTATTAGTCTTTTACCTCCGTTTTCTACAGTGATAACAATTCTGTCAGCAGAGGCATCAATGCTGTTGTCGATGAGTTCTCTTAAAACTGAGGCCGGCCTGTCAATGACTTCACCGGCTGCGATCTGTGAAGCAACCTGTTCTGGAAGGATCCTTATGATATTCATACTTCAAAATGTTTTACGAGCAGTCGCAAAAGACCTTGATGGACGGCTGTTATAGAGTATTTTCTTAAATAACCTTTTGGACTTGGTGAGGTGAAGATCCTTGTCTCCCATGGGTTCATAAAGAAGACAGGGCGATGTTGCAGGATTTTTTAATATATCTTTGACAAGGCGACAGGAGAGATCAATCATAAGGCCCAGAAATCTGTGAAATACCTTTTTTCTTGCATAACTTCCGGAGAAAATAAAATCATGCGTAGAAAAAAAATAGTCTGATATCCTTACAGAATTTGAATATAGCAGCTTATTGGCTTTCAATTTATTAGAACTTTTCCTTGCAGTAATATTGATAAGCTCGTCACAGACCTGGTTATCCATGGCAAGAATTTTTTTTGCAAATTTTGTGTAGGCAGGCCCGATTAGATAATCAGCCTTAAATTCCCAGTATAAATGCCCGATTTTTTTTTGTGTGTGCCACGAATCAATTAGATTCGGGATAAATAGATTATGAGCTACGACATCTGCGGCCAGATGGCTGAGAAAACCGTAAGCAAAGGCCGCTTCTTTGTCGTTGTTTGCCTCATTTAAAAATCTGAATCCGCCCTCCCAGCTGTGAGGATGGCCTGCGTTTTTTTTCTTGCTTTTGCCTACAAAAAAATCGGCAGCCAGACAACCATACAGGTATTCTCGTGGAAAGGAAGTAATGATTTTAGCAATGGATGGCAAAAGCACGGTGGCATCACTGAGCGTGCTCAGAACAGTAGCTGTGTGAATGCCGGGCCCCCAGGCGAATGCATTTTCTGAAAAAAGAAGATCAAAAATAACGCATACAGAAAAAGATATTAGATACTTAAAAAAAACCATAAATGGAATTACTCCTCAGAAAGGAAAATAGACTGATATGAATCCATATCACACTTTTATTATTTTAATACAGATTTTTTTTATTTTATTTGGCGGGGGCTTTTTTTATTGCTATTGTAGCTATCTGTAGCAGTTATGAATCGGAATCCGGGCGATATTAATATGATCTTAACACTTTGGGCAGACTATCCTGTTTCATTTGCCTTGAAACTATCACTTTTTACCAAGCTGTCACTAATTATGTAGGCGGAGATGCTGGTAGGCAGCTACCAGATAATCAATCAAATTTGGAAGATAACCGGTATACATCTCTTCTTTGCGGTAGGCATGTTCCTCCATGGGCCCCGCAGATTTGGTAAAAACTCATAGTTTTTGGTATGAAGATGCACTAATAGATCTCCTGTCTCTAAACTTGATATTTTAATGCATTGCATGGCTCATTCACCCCAACGTTTAAACAAATCATGCTTGATACCCACATAGTCAAATATTTTTCCAATGGTTTGATTAATAATGTCATCTATGGTTTTGGGCTTGTGATAGAAAGAAGGCACAGGGGGCAGGATATGGGCGCCCATATCCGCAGCCATGGTCATGAGCTTGAGATGACCTTTGTGAAGAGGTGTTTCTCTCACTACTAGGACTAGTTTTCGCTTTTCTTTCAAGGTCACATCCGCAGCCCTAACAAGTAGGTTCTCCGTATAGGAATTGGCAATTCCTGATAATGTTTTTACAGTGCATGGAACAACTATCATGCTGTCAGTCAGAAATGAACCGCTGGCGATGGCTGCAGCAATATCCCTGTTGTCATAAACATAGTCGGCCATGCCAGCTATTTCATTGGACTTATACCCCGTCTCGATCTCGATATTTTTCTTTCCTGCTTCAGATATGACAAGATGGGTCTCAATATCTATTTCTTTAAGAATAGCGAGCAACCTCACACCGTAGATAACACCACTTGCCCCTGCAATTCCAATGATAATTCTCCGTGTCATATAATGTCTCCTTTCCGCATGTTTCTTTCTGAATATGATTTTGGGATGCCTGGGGTTTGGTCATGGCTGTGCGACTGAAACAGCACCCAAAAATGTGAGCATTTTATTAGGTTTAGAAATCAGCCCTGTTACTCATAATAAGTGAAATTCTGCCAGAATTCATTATCTTTGTCTTTATTTCGCCAGTCAGGGCCAAATTTCTTGTCATAGTAGGCGGCAAATCTGTCAAACCATCGCCACCAAAGGCTTTTTCCTTTTTCTTTGGCCTCCAGAACATCATTTAAATAAGTTGCGATATAGCCAAGATGGTCTTTAGGTATATAAAAGGCTGCTCCCTCTTTAAAAGATTTTACCGTGTTTTCGGGGCTCAATGCATGGGCGGTCAGCATTACGGCTGTAACATCTTTTTTGTTGGCAATTTCCAAAAGACTATAGCCGTCAACCCCCATAATATCTAAAACAGCTATATCAAAATATTGAGTTTCTAACAGCTGTTTTGCTGAATCAAAGCTTCCAGCTTTTACGACATCACACATCGGCAGTAATTCTTCAAGTGTTTCCAATACATCCGGTTCATCATCTACGATTAGAACTCTTTTGTAATTCAATAAATTCCTTTCCATAACAACTCCTCATATTAAAACAATCAAAGATTGCTAACTCCCTAATCGATATAATTTCGACTGAAAGTCAAATTATCTGATTAAATCAACTTTTTCATAATGCTCGATTTAATAAGCCTGTTCTTGACTTTGATTCGGGGTTGTCCCAAAGAATACCGCCTTTACCTAGACATGCTGGCTGGCAAAAAATTCGTTCTGCGGTAATTTCAAAGAAGCTTATTATGTTAACACAACGCCTAAAATTAACTCCAATTTTTAAATTAATTGTACGCAATTCCTTCTTGTGAACAAATTTTAGATTCCTTATTGCTTTACTGTTTGATTATCAACCAGTGGATTTTGTGCCTGATCAGGTTATCCTGTGCGGTTCCCCGAGATGACCTTAAATATGTTTAGATATAGAGAATAGCGGCAAAATTATCAGGTCTTTTTCCAGGTCTAAAATCCTGCCAAGGAATCTGAATATATCTGAAATATAAAGAAACTCCTACAATGGTAATTGGGCAACCTTGATAGCGTTCTCTACATATATCATCTGCCTTTCTTTATCCGTTATAGGCATTAGCTCTATTGATTCTATCGTTTGACGGGTATACCTTTCCCCCATCTGGCTGTCATAGGGGACGTCTGTAGCAAAGAGCATATGGTCGGCACCGCAGAAGGGGAAGGCACACATCAAACCATGGGAGTTTCCATAAATAGCAGTGTCGTAATAGAATTTCTTGAAGTACTCTATGGGAGGCATCGTCAAGTTAAGCTTATATTTGGCCCTTCGGAGCATCTCAGCATGGTCGTAAGCCCCTTTAATTCTTTCCACCAGATAAGGAACCATGCCACCACAGTGATGAGTTATGATTTTAAGAGCGGGGTATTTTTCGAGTATTCCGCTCATGACAATCCGCGTCATAGCCGCTGTTGTCTCATAAGGCCATCCAAAGATATGAAAAATCATGTACTTAGATTTCTTTTCTGTTTTGTAGTCCGCGTGTTCAACAGGCTTTTGGGGATGGATCCAAATTGGGAGATTATATTGTTCCATTTTTTCATATAGTGGCAAAAACTCAAGTGAATCTATAGATTTATCATTGACAGGAGCGAATATTTGAACACCTCTCAGTTTCAAGTCTCTTATAGCCCTGTCGAGTTCGATCATGGCTGCATCCATGTCATTCATAGGCAGTGTCGCAACTGCCGCAGCAAATCTGTCCGGGTATTTCATGACAAGTTCAGCCATCTCGTCGTTCGCCCTTTTCGCCAAATCTATAGAAACAGCAGGGTCTTGAATAACCTCTACCGGTGGAGAGCTGAGAGTTAAGACCTGCATCATACCTTCGAATTTGTCCATGATCCTGAAACGGTAGTCTAAATCAAAAAGCGTTGGCAGACTTTCAACCACGTCCTGGATATAGAAACCATTCGGAGCTGCTTTATAAAGTGCTTCCCGATATTTCAACGGAATAATATGTGCATTCATATCAATTTTCATTTTTAAATCTCCATTTGAATTAAATTAATTAGATTGAGTTTCAACATAGTTCTCGTACAAGACCTTCTTCGCAATCTTACCAGTAGGTGTCGTTGGCATCTCGCGCAGGAACAGTATTTTTCTTGGGACCTTATAACCTCCAAGGTGCTCCTTGCAATATGCCAATACGGCTTCCTCGCTCAACTCGCCATTTTTTGGAACAATAAACGCCCCTACAATCTCCCCTCTCTCCTCGTCAGGCAAGCCGACCACAGCGACCTCGAATACCTTATCCAGTTTACTTATGATTGTCTCGACTTCCTTTGGAAATACGCTGTAGCCGCTGGTATTAATCATTTCTTTCTTTCTTCCTACTATGTAAACGTAGCCATCCTCATCCATTCTCGCGATATCCCCTGTATGATACCAATCTCCACGAAAACCTTCTTCATTTGCTTTTCGGAGGTTTAGATATCCTGACATCACACAGGAACGGTGAACCACCAGTTCACCCGGCTCTCCGATCGGAACCTGATTTCCACTTTCATCTTGAATTGAAATGCTTATTCCAGGGATTGCTTTACCAATCGATCCGTGTTTTTTAGCACCTTCAGGGGGAGTTATTGCTATAACTCCAGTCTCAGAGGAACCAAAGCTACGGAGAATATCGATATCAAAAATTTCAAAAAATCTTTTTGCAACTTGAGGATTTAATGCTGCAGCACCTGCAATTACAGCACGCAGGCTATGTAAATCGAAGGAGGCAGCGTTGGGAACCTCGATCATTCTGGCATACATGGTGCTGACTCCTGCCATCATGGTTATTTTGTTCTTTGCAATCATTGATAATACTGCTTCGGCATCGAAGTGCCTTACGATAAAAGCTGTTCCGCCGCTCAATATGGACGGCATGACAACCACACCCTGGACAAACAAGTGAGACATCGGCAAGACAACAAGGTGTTTATCCACCTCAGTCATGGAAAGTACCTGCACAATTGATGCACTATGATCAAATACTAGCTTATGGCTGAGCATTGCGCCCTTCCTGTTCCCCGTTGAACCTGAAGTATAGAATATAGCAGCAATATCTTGCGGTTTTGGCTGTAGAGGTTCAAATTCCTCTTTACCAGCATCTATTAAATCTCTAAGAAGGTGTGTCTGCACATTTTTAAAACACTCCTTTGTATCATCTTCTAAAACAACATATTTAAGGCTATTAAATTTCTCCTTTGGCGGTAATTGTTTTATGAAATCCGAAGTGGTAATAATGATAGGGGCCCGGGTATCCCGTAATAAGTGGTCAATTTCAAAATCTTTCAGCATTGTATTGGTTGGAACGACGGTAAGCCCTGCCTTAAATGCTCCATACATGCCGATGACGCTGTCAATGCTATTGGGCACGGCTAAAATAAGCCTTTGGCCTTTCTTGAGATTCAATTCGTTTCTAAATGAATAGGCCAGCCTTGTGGTTTCCAAATCAAAATCCCGGTAAGTTATAGACCTGCTCTCGTCGATAAATGCCACTTTTTGCGGGACCCTATCTGCCGTCGCCTGTAACCCGTGAAGAACATTCATAAAACCCTCCTTTTTCCTTTTCTGCTCTTCTGTAAAAATATATCTCTCTTTCCTAGTCAATAATCACAAGCTGTTTTCGATGAATTTCTGCATTAATAATGCTTTTAGAGGCCTGTAAATCAAATGATTATGAAAGATATAAAGCACCGGCCGCTTTGACGGAAGATGGTATTTATAAAGTCTTTAATATGCCGTCTAAATCTCCCAAATATTCACTTTTCAAGGTGCTTTGAATCAATTAATTAACTTTTTATTAATCCCACCTACATATGTTAAACTTTTAAATTCATGCGTAGGTTCTTTAACCCTGTTCCCAAAATAGGGTCCATTGGGAAAGGAAAATTCTGTTTTTATTTTTCGCTGGAACCGCATAAACTTTGCCTGCCTATCTTTTGCTTTTTGATAATTTGGGTAAATAGCAGTAGTGTTACTGCTATAAGTCCAACGAGGTGTGTCTGCCATAACGGGATAAGTAGCAAGATTGCTACACATATAAAGATCAACCTTTCGAATATTTTTAACTTACTCAAACAATATCCTTCAATTCCAATGGCAAAGGTTATTATTGCTATCACCCCCAAGAATATACTTGAAATCGACTTCCCAAAGGACCCTATAAGTGCAAAACTTGGTTCATAAAGAAATATAAAAGGGACAATATATCCCGCAATTGCAAGTTTCATCGCTTTAAAAGCCAATTTAAGTTGAGATGGTGCCTCGGATATGGATGCAGCGGCATATACCGCCAAGCATACAGGCGGGGTAATCATGGATAGGGCTCCATAATAAAAGATAAACAAATGGGCCAAGATAGGTTCTATTCCTAAGTTTATAAGAGCTGGAGCAGCTAGAACTGCAAGGAGGATATAAGCTGCCGTAGTTGGCATACCCATCCCCAGAATTGTGCTGGTAATGGCGGTCAGGATTGCCAAAATTAATAGGCTCCCTCCTGCGATATTGGTCAAAACACGCGATAATGAAAGGCCTATTCCTGTATAACCGACTAAACCAACTATAAATCCAGCTGCCGCACAGACAGTAATTAATTCAAAGATTGCTCTGCTGGTTTGCATAAGTATTTCTACAAGTTTACCCAAGCTCCATAGCGATCTAAATTTTTTCGGCACCATAGTAACTAATACCACTGTTGCCGTACCGTAAAGAGCAGCTAATCCAGGTTCCAAAAAAAGAACGAAAAGAACAAAAATCAGAACAGCAAGAGGAATTAAAAAAATCCATCCTGTTTTGAGGGTCTCCTTGAAGGAGGGAATTTCGTGACGTGGCGTCCTCACCATGCCAAGAAGTTTCGCCTGAAGGTGTATTTGAACGAAAAGCCCCAAATAGTAAAGCAGAGCAGGTAGTAATGCCACTACAACAATATTTATGTAGGATATTCCCAAGAACTCGGCCATGATAAAAGCAGCTGCACCCATTACTGGAGGTACAATTTGCCCTCCTGTAGAGGCAGTTGCTTCAATAGCTCCGGCATAAGACGATGAAAAACCTGTCTTTTTCATAAGAGGAATGGTGATCATGCCAGTCCCGGCTACGTTGGCTACAGCACTACCCGAAAGGGAGCCGAACAAACTGCTTGCTAAGACTGATACCTTAGCTGGTCCACCGCAATATCTGCCCATCAGGGATTGAGCCAGTTTAAAAAGAAAGTCGCCTCCGCCAATTTTCATTATAGTACTTCCGAAAAGGATGAAGCCAAAAACCGTAAGAGCAGCCACCCTAAGAGGTATTCCAAACATGAAGTCTGAGCCGAGATAGAGTTGAGTAAAAAGACGAGACCAAGTAATATATCTAGTTCGAAGAATTCCAGGAATGATATTTCCGAATTTCGCATAAAGGACAAACACTAAAACGATTATAACTATTGGCCAACCCGCTACGCGGCGCACGCTCTCAAGAACTAGAAAGAATGCCAATATACCCATAATGAAATTGAACTTCGACGGAGCCCCCAATTGCAACAAAATCTTGGGGTACCAGATCGTTACATAAAGACCAACAACAAAAACCATGCCAACAAGTAGGATATCGTACCACTTGCGTTTACCACTCTTTTTGTCATTGGAAAAAGGGATTGTGAGAAAAATGAGCGCAGTAACCAATGTCCAAAGCAAAGATAGGTATTGCTGGTTAAATAAAGAAATATTGAATAAATAAAGGGGGATGTCTATGATAAAAAAAATGGCAATTATTGGAATAGATATGCCTAAAAATTTTTGAACAAACTGCAATATTATTTGTTTATTCATGTTGTTCTCCAGTTGTAAATACTTGATTTGAACGTGGGATGGCAGACGAATCATGAGGCCATGCCACGTTCAAATTACTTCTCTTTATTTAAGAGTGATTGTTGAATGTTGTCCATTTCATTACCCCATACTCCCTTTTCTTTATAAAAGCGGATTGCACCGGGATGATACGGAACGGTCGCATATTTTGTAACGAATTGATCTGTTTTCCATTCCTTTAATCCGGCATGAATTGGCCAGAGTTCTTTGTTATTTTCCCATAGGGTTTTTACTATTTCATAAACGACGTCTTCAGGGATTAATTTACTTCCCACCAAATATGTCTCATACTTCATTAAATACGTAGGTTCTCTTATTCCTGATCTGTCCGGGGCAGGAACAATTTTAATGGGTACAGCCGGAAAAATATCTGCATACCTCTTAGCGGCTGTCGGGGAAGGGTCAAAGGAAAGAAAGAGTGCACCTTTAACAGCATCCAATTCCGTAATGACACCCATCCCTATGACACTTGCGCCATTAGCGTCTGCACGACCTTCAGTAACAGCCTTTATTCCTTGACTAGCACCCGGCATAGACATCATTTTAACGTCATTCGGTGTTAAGCCAAAGTTTGCCAAGGCTGCATGTGCTTGAGCCGTTTGTGCCGCACTGCCAGGATAGATGCCGACATATCTTTTACCCCTCAAATCGTTTCCAGTCTTAATCCCTGATCCTATTGATACGATTATGCCATTTATGTTTGGTGTCCCATTGGTAATTAGGCGAATTGGAGATCCTTTTTCCAGCCATCCAAACATGCAATCATAGTTGTTCGCCATTCCCATATCGGCTTCTTGGGTGGTTATCATAGGTAACCATTCTCCAGGACCGCTTGTAGGCATAACTTTAAATTCGGTCGAAAGATGAGCGCTGAGAACTGAAGCGAGTCCAGAACCTAATGCGTAGTATTTGCTTCCTATTCCATGTGTACTAATGCTTAACACTGGCGGGAGGGATGAGGTTTTAGCTTCAGCACTTTGGAAGGTTGAAACTGTCAATAAAAAAACAAAGCAAAGAATTTTCATAAGTTTCGGAATATTCCATCTTTCCATTTTTTTCTCCTATACTTTAGATTGGATGTTAAATAAGCACAAATAACCTGTTGTTGACTTTATGTTTTTCACATCATTACTTCTTGGATCTGTTTGAGGTTTACATGTGAAATAAGCGGCATTTTTTTGAATGTCGCAATTAGAAATCAAATAAATGGCCATATTTTTTCATGCTTTCCCTTCTATACTCCGAATCCGGACGAACAACCATGGGAAATTGATCTTTCCATTCAAATGGTTTCGTTGCATCAATAATGGCACGAGAGTTGAAGAATAACCCTGCAGTCTTATCCTCCGGTGACATTCGCGGATCTAGAGGGGTTGAAGTTGCTCTTTCCACTATATCGATGGAAGTTGCTGGATCTGAACGTGTTAAAAGTGCCCACATAACGTCATTAATATCCGTAACATCAATATCGTCATCTACTACTACCACATAACGACCAGCATAGTTTGCAATTGGCGTAGCATATGCAGCGTGGCCAACCTGACGTGAATGACCACAATACTGTTGGTTGATGGCCACAGCAACAAGGAGCCTACAGCCTCCCAAGCCATAACACCAGGCATTGCTAATCCCTGGAATACCGAGCTGTGTCAAGTAATTGTATAGTTGAGCTGATTTTATGTATTGTCTTCCCTTATCGGCATCATAAGGGGGTTTTTGAGGCGGCATAGCCAAGAGGATAGGATCGTTTCTAAAGTAGACAGCCTGAACCTCTATAAATGGCTCTTCTCTACGATCTGAAGCATAATAGCCTGTCCACTCACCAAAAGGACCCTCCATCTTGGTTTTGCCTGGGTATGAGAATCCCTCAATTACTATTTCAGCATGGGCTGGAATAGGCAGACCAGTAACAGGGCCTTTAACAACTTTGATAGGTTTTTCCCTCCATCCCCCTGCCCAATCATATTCGCAGACGCCCCATGGCAGTTCAGTCATTCCAGCAGAAAACAACAGAGGATCACAACCAAATGTGACAGCCACAGGACACGGTTCGCCCCGGTTAAAGTACTTATCCCTATGTGCCCATCCGTGATGACCTCTCGACACATAAAATCCTACTGTCTGCTTGTCATGGAGTTGATTCCTGTAGGGCGCAAGATTTACCCATCCTTCATCACGATCTCTTGTAATAACCAAGCATCCGGTCCCTATATATGGGCCAGCATCTCCTAGATGCCACTTAGGAACAGGAAAACGATGCAGATCCACATCATTTCCCTCTAAGCAATTTTCAAGGATAGGCCCGGTATCGACAACTTCTGGGGGAAGGAGCGGCACGTCGGTTACTCGTTTTTTGAAACCTTCGAGCAGTTCTATTCGATCCAAGTCTGTTTGAAAACCAAAAGATAAACACATGCGACGGGTACTTCCATAAGGGTTTATAAGAATGCGATGCCCTGGTTTGTAACCCGGAAACTCATCTAATATAATGGCAGGGGCACTCTCAAAATTGGTTGAGAGTTCAGAGATTCTGCCCACATCTTCCAATTCAATAGCTTTCGTCGTTTTAATTTCTCCCATACTCTGGGCCTTCTGTATCCACTCTCTTAAATCCTCGTATTCCGTTCCCATATTTTTCTCCTTCAAAAAATTTTTTTAAATGTTTTCTTGGTTACTACAGCAACTGCAGAGCACTACCATTCTGAAAGGATTTTTGCCTTCAGCTATACTTCTTGTATGCTCTATATTCCTCCTTTTCCAAAAAAAGATGTATAAATCGTTCAAAATCATTTAACGAAGTAAGTTTGATTAAATATTAAAGCAATTGTTATGCCAAGTAATTTTGTCTCGGCAGCTTCTTATACGATTCATTTGAATTCATTGTCATATTTCCGTCTAAAACTCGAAAAGGCAACCGATTCTTTTTTATTTACAAGCTATATCCTTTACGTTAATATCTCAATTTATGTCCAATAATTAAACATGTCCAAATATTACTATGGAGGTAGGTTATTGTGAGAAGAAAAGAAGATGCTGTGAAAATCCTGAATGAAATGTTGGGTGGTTATGGTTTCTCACCTGCAGTTTTACGGGCGTTAAGATTTTTTTTCCGCAATGCTTATGAGAGCTTGATAATCGTAGATAAAAGGGGACAACTTGAGTTCATGGATAGGGGGTCAGAGAAGTTGTTTGGATTTTCTGAAGGAGGTGCAAAGGGCGTAAATATAGAAGAGCTTTTACCTGACACAATACTCCCAAGGGTTTTGGAAACTGGATATCCATCGATAGGAACTGTGATAAATGTAAAAGGCGTACGCAAAATCAGCTCATCTTATCCGCTATTAAAGGATGGAGAAGTTGTGGGAGCCATAGGTCATGTACTTTTCCATTCCCTCGAAGAAATAGAGAGGATAACCGATAAAATGAATCAATTAAAAAGAGAAGTTAAAACTCTCCAGCAGAACCAAAGGCTAAAACATCAAGCAATTCATACCTTTGAAAGCATCCTCGGACAAAGTCAGGTTATACAGGAATGTGTAAAAATGGCTAAGAGAATAGCTGTGGTAAAAGCAGATGTTCTCATCACAGGAGAAAGCGGAACAGGAAAAGAACTCTTCGCGCATTCTATTCACAACTTCAGCAATTCGGAAAGGCCTTTTGTGCGTGTGAACTGCCCTGCGATACCTTTTGAACTCGCCGAGTCGGAGCTCTTTGGTTATGAGAAAGGCGCCTTTTCCGGGGCAAACTCCTCAGGAAAGCAGGGTAAGTTTGAGCTGGCGGACAAGGGGACCATCTTTTTTGATGAAATAAATTCCTTGCCGCTCTCCATTCAGGGAAAACTGCTACGTGTCCTGCAGGAAAGAGAGGTGGAGAGGTTAGGCGGGTCAAAAATCAAGATGATAGATTTCCGAATAATAGCAACATCCAATACTGATCTAAAACGGGCAGTGGTAGATGGCAAATTCCGCGAAGACCTCTACTACCGTATCACCAGGACATCTATTCATATACCTCCTCTAAGAGAACGAAAAGAGGACCTGCCCGTTTTCATTAATCATTTTCTAAAGATTATCAACAAACAGTTTGGCACCAGGTTCAGAAGCTTGTCAGATGAGGCTCTTGATTGTTTTATGCGTTATGACTGGCCTGGAAATATTCGTGATCTCATAAATGTGCTCGAGCAGGCAAGCTTACAGCAATGGGAAGGAGAAGAGATATCAATGAGTTGCTTGCCCAATGAACTCTCTATTAGCTCCTCCTCTCACAGGGAGCCTCCTTTATCTACAATGGCCAAGAAAACGATTAAAAAGACGGAAAAGATGCTGATCCTGCAGGCCTTAGAAACCACAAACGGAAACAAGCGGAAGGCTGCTCAATTTCTATGTATGCCACGCTCTACTTTTTACAATAAATTAAAGGAGTACGGGATAGGCGTTTAGACTTTTTATGCCGGGTATTGCCCTAGATCGCTGGGAAAGACGAGTTTTTATCTATGATACTCGAGATATATCAATTCGTAGCTGCAGTGGATATGCCCTGTTTATAATGGCAACGTATCCTCATAGCGGGGTTCTTTTCGAGGCCATCAAATATATATTTTTGGAAAAAAAGTTGCAATGGTGAGATGTGTATTTTTTAAATAACACATGGGATTAAAGGATTTCTCAGGGAAATGAAAATCAATATATTGTATTTTGTAGTTGACATACCTCAATATAGTGTTATATCTT
>ERZ795057.381-NODE-381-length-47314-cov-19.182886_pt1 | contig 47314 bp, 45 predicted proteins | sample MGYA00375141_ERZ795057 | MGnify/ENA primary metagenome ERZ795057 (study PRJEB30186, sample SAMN05720163) | activated sludge metagenome | isolation source: Anaerobic digester | place: Hong Kong | collected 2015-01-26 ...
TCATATATCCTCCTGGAAATGTTGATTGACTATATTTAAATTAGACTTTTCGCAACAAGGCTATTAATCAATTGGCGTTATGTAAATTAAAAAATGATTGAAAATTAATCCAGTTGTCTTTATAAAAAAAAAATGAAGGCATATGATGATATAATTTCAGAGTTAGTCGAATCACTGAAGGTCATTGATCCCTATAAGATTTATCTTTTTGGTTCACATGCTTCAGGGAATTCAGATGAGGAGAGTGATGTAGATATTGTTGTCATTCTTGATGAATTTATCATTCCTGCCGATTATTCAGAAAAGATGAAAAGAAAGCTACTTGTAAGAAGGGCTTTGTATAATCTAAGCAGAAAAATTCAGATAGATATAGTGGTTTATACACGGGGGGAGTTCAAAGAGATTTCGGAACTTAAAACTTCGTTTTATAATACCCTCAAGTCAGATGGAGTTGTGCTTTATGAAAAGGCAGGCTGAATCCTGGTTGAATTATTTCCTTTCAATCAGCGCCTTAACAGGTGCAAGTCCTGTAACAGTCCCCTGCTCAATAGCTTTAAGCACAGCTCCTCCCCCTGTAAAAATGTAGTAGTCAGGTGAGTCAATTGCAGCGATGTAAAGCCCCGGCAGCAGCCGCTTCAGCTCCTGCATTGTATCTCCGCCGCCGTATAATTTAACTGCGCTGTCGTTTTCATCAATAAGCTGATCGAGTGCGATTGTCCCTTCGTTAAAATGAGGAGTGTACCCCATTACCGCGTTCACAAATATTGTTTTTGCCTTGCTGAATGTTTCAATAACCTCTTCAACGGCAAAGCTGTCGGATGCCACATCGTAAATATAGTTAAGCGAAGTCCCCGGTTTCAGTGTGCGGATGTCAACCTTCCGGTATTTCCCCTCCTGCCGTGCGTCCGGTACATCAGACTCTGTGATATAGGGGAGTTCAATTATTTTACCCGGGTATCCGGCAGCGAACTCCACAAATTTCTTCGCGTGTTCCATGTCGTCATCCTCAATCCCCTTGATCCTTATGTTATACTTCGCGCAGAGGTACGCGTTATAGATTACACCTCCGAGTACAAGGTAATCAGCTTTCTGGATAAGGGCATATAGAGGTTCAATCTTTGTGTCAAATTTTGCCCCTGCCACAACTGCAAGAAAGGGTGCCTGAGGATTATATATCCTGTCGAGGTTTTCGATCTCCTTCTGGAGGAGAAAGCCGGCGTATGAAGGGAGATACCTGCTTACATCAACAGTGGACGCATGCGCCTGCCATGAACCGAATGCGTCATTTACAAAAATGTCCGCAAGCCCCGCAAGCTGGTTCGCGAACCTTTCCCTGTTCTCATCCTTCGCCTCCTCGCCGTAAAACCACCGCGTATTCGGCAGGTAGATCCCGTCAATTTTATCCTCCCGAAGTTCCCGTATCAGGTGATTAATCGATGTTTCGATTCCGGTGTAACCCTTCTTATCATCGCGGAGAAATTCAGGCACCTTCAGTTTTATATGGAGTTTCTGCTGCAGGTAGTCCACAATGGGCTGTACCGATGTTTTTTCACTCAGCGTGAGCTCGCCGGTTTTCTTGTTGCGCGGCCTCCCGACATGCGTCATGAGAATCATCTTCCCGCCGCGGGCATTTATATGATAGAGAGTACCGATTGTGGCATCAATTCTGTAAGGGTCATGTATCACACCGCTTTTAACTACATTATGGTCTACGCGGACAAGTACGGTTTTTCCTTTAAGGTCTGCATCCTGGATTAATGGAAGGTTGATATTCTGCAGCATGTTTTTCCTCCGGTATAGGTATATATATAATTTATATCAATTCAGTGAAAAGTAAAATTTTTAAATATGAAGTGATTTTATATGCAAAGTTAAAAATTTTTCAGCCTGAAATTAAATTCTATTACTTAATAGAGCTGTTGTAGATTTGAATTTGATTTTTTTTATATTAAATTGCACGGGACAGGAGGGAGTTTTTTTAAATAATATCTTGACTGTAGTAAAGGGTTTTATTTATATAACTATATCAGGATATATTGATATAGTTTATGGAACTTCTAACAGTTTTAAAGGCTCTTTCAGACGAAACAAGGCTCAGAATAGTCAGTCTCCTGTTTAATCATGAGTTGAACGTGAATGAGATTGTTGATGTACTTGGCATGGGGCAGTCCCGTATCTCCCGTCATTTGAAAATTCTTTCTGATGCCGGAATTTTGTCATGCAGAAAGGACGGATTGTGGGCTTTTTATACGGCTGCTGTTAACGGATCTGCTGAGAAAATGATAAAGCTTATATACCAGGAGATGGCCGGCGGATTTTTTGAAAGTGACAGCAGATCTCTCGAAACCTATATGGCTGACCGTAACAGAAAGGGGAGAGAGTATTTTAACGGCATAGCATCCAGATGGAGTGCCATCAGAAGGGAGATGCTTGCGGGGCTTGATCTCAATAGTGAGATTCTTGCTGTTATGAAGAGGTCATCTGTTACGGCAGACCTGGGGTGCGGTAATGGTGAGCTGGCAGTATTACTTATGCAGAAGAGCGGCAGAGTCATCGGGGTGGACAGGTCTACAGGGATGATCGAAATGGCCCGGCAGAATCTTTCCGGAATATCCCCTGAACAGGCCGAGTTCCGGTTAGGGGAACTTTCCCATCTCCCGCTTCGTGATGAAGAAACTGATTGTGCTGTAATCAATATGGTGCTTCATTACCTGGATGAGCCGGCAAGGGGGATTGAAGAGGCTTCACGTATACTGAAAAAAAAGGGCCGGCTTATTCTCGGGGATCTCTCTCTGCATAACAATGAAGCTATGCGGAGCAGGTTCGGACACAGGTGGCTCGGGTTTTCCGGGGAGACTGTTGAAGGGTGGATGAAGCAATCCGGTTTTAAAATTGAAACAGTAAAGAAGTTCAGGGCTGATAACGGCCTGGAACCCTTTATATATGTGTGCAGTAAGAATTGAAAATGAGGGTTTGTAATATGATTTATCGATTTGCTGCAAATCTGAATTTTTAATGGGGTCTAAGGGGCGAAGCCCCTTAAAAAGCCCCGCAGGGGCTCCCCTGCGAGCGCGAGACACAGTTTCGCAATAACTCAATTATTTCAGGAGAAGTTTATGAATATTAAAACAAAAGACGGTTTCATGGAACTGGATCTTAAACTCAAAAACCAGGTTGCTGATATGACACTTGCGGACTGGGGGAGAAAGGAGATCGAGCTTGCAGAGGCGGAGATGCCGGGGCTCATGTCTGTCCGTGAAAAATACGGTAAAACAAAGCCCCTTAAGGGACTCCGTGTAACAGGGAGCCTTCACATGACAATACAGACAGCGGTTCTCATCGAGACTCTCGTTGAGCTTGGTGCTGATGTAAGGTGGGCATCCTGCAACATCTTCTCAACACAGGATCATGCTGCGGCTGCTATTGCCAAAGCGGGTAAATGCGCTGTTTTCGCATGGAAAGGTGAAACTCTGGAAGAGTACTGGTGGTGTACAGAGATGGCTTTAACATGGCCCGATGGCAAAGGACCGAATCTCCTTGTTGATGATGGCGGAGACGCGACACTTTTTATTCATCAGTGCCATAAGGCGGAGAGAGATTCATCAGTTCTCAGCCAGAAGCATGAACATAAAGAGATGCAGATCGTCATGGAACGTATCAAAGCCAGCGTGAAGAGAGCGCCGAAAAGATGGACTGAGGATGTTAAAAACATCCGCGGAGTTTCAGAAGAAACAACAACAGGCGTTCACAGACTTTACCATATGGAGAAAACCGGCGAGCTCCTCTTTCCTGCAATCAATGTAAATGACTCTGTGACAAAATCGAAATTCGACAATCTCTACGGATGCCGCGAGTCCCTTGCTGACGGCATTAAGCGCGCGACAGATATCATGGTTGCCGGTAAAGTTGTAGTTGTTGCAGGTTATGGAGATGTCGGAAAGGGTTGTGCCCAGTCAATGAGATGGTTCGGTGCGAGAGTACTTATAACTGAGATAGATCCAATCTGCGCTCTCCAGGCGGCAATGGAAGGTTATGAGGTCACTACAATGGAGAAAGCCGCGTCAGTGGGCGATATTTTTGTCACTGCCACAGGAAACCTCGACGTAATTTCCGGTAAGCATATGGAGCAGATGAAGGACGGGGCAATTGTATGCAACATAGGTCACTTCGACAGTGAGATTGCAATGCATTACCTTGAGACTAACAGCAAATGTAAAAAGACCACGATTAAGCCGCAGGTGGACAAGTGGACTGTTGAGTCAGGGAATTCAATAATTGTTCTTGCTGAGGGGCGTCTTGTGAACCTCGGATGCGCAACAGGCCACCCCAGTTTTGTAATGAGCAACAGCTTCACAAACCAGACCCTGGCGCAGATTGAGCTTGCCACAAAGAAACTTGAAAATAAAGTTTACACTCTCCCCAAGAAGCTTGATGAGGAGGTCGCAAGACTCCACCTCGCGAAACTCGGTGTAAAGCTGACAAAGCTTTCAAAGGAACAGGCGGATTATATCGGGGTACCGGTAAACGGGCCCTTTAAACCTGACCATTACAGGTATTAAAAATAATAAAAAGCATCTTATAAAAAATGAGGTCAACCGGGCCTCATTTTTTATATATTATTTCAGATATGATTATGGCAGTTCAAAGAGATGATATCCAAAATTTTAAGAATTTCATCGATTATCTTCCAGGTGAAAACCCTCTTTTCAACAGGAGACGGGCGGGTTTCAACCGGTGCGGTTCTTCTTAATAATGCAGTTATAACCGCAGGATTCATTTTTTTTAACTGGGAACTCTCCGCTGCTGTGCTTATCTTCTGGATGGAGGGGGGTATCGCCGGTCTTTTCGGTGCTGTTAAGCTTGCTGTTGGTGCAGTATTCGATCTTTCAATGCCTGATGAGGGCCCTGTTTTTAAGGGTCTTGTAATCGTTATACTTGTAGCTGCATATTCAGCTTTATTGTCACTCATGGTTTTTATTACAGCACTTGTTCTCCCGGTTTTTATAGATGTAATATCTGATGGACATGCAGTAATTTTTAAAAATGGCGGGGATTTATCTGATCTCATGACAGGGCTTCTCCATTATCTGAAAATGGAATTTTTCCCTTTTCCCGGAGATTGTTCATTATCCTCTATCCGGAATTTTTTAACAGGGAGTAAGTTCGGCGTTATAATAAGTATTGTAACAGTCCAGGCTTATCTTTTCTTCCGGCATTTTATTAAAAGAAAACTTTTCCTTGTTACAGACATTAAAAAGCTCATCATAAGGCCCACCGGGCGTTTTTTTATGATTTATATTCTTCTTGGGGTTTTCTTCCTCCCCTTTGCCGGATGTATAAGCTGGAGCGGAACCCTCCCCCCTGTATTGCTATGGATGGCTGGGAAAACTCTCTATGATCTCTACGGCGGATATATTGATATTCTTGCGGATGAAAAAAAGTAAGGAGAGCCGGACTTATTACAGCCCTCATTTTTTTCACTGTTATAAACACATAAAAGAGAGCTAAAAAAAGATTGAATATAACCGGACAATTTTTATTGTATGCTCATAATAATGTCTGAGCAGGTCTTAAAATGAAAAAATACACTTCATATATAGCATTCCTCCTTGTAGTAATCCTTGCTGTTGCTGCAATTTTTCATGACAGATTTAAAAGCAGGCACCGCAATGTAAAATACGGCAATCCCTCATACGAAAAACTGGTTAAAGAGTGCAGGTATTATAAAACTGAAGATGACTTTATCACTGTTAAACTTTATATGGGCCGTAATGACGACAGGGGGACAACCTGGTATTCCGTGACATTTGAAAAACCGGGAAAGGAAGAAACACAGATATTCGCATCAGCAGGGACACCCGGCATAGAGAGTATCGGTCTCTGCGAAAAAGAGATAAAACTGATGTGCGGAAAAGGGTGTATCAATATACCGGTAGATGAGATTGAATCAAAACTTGAGGTTCCCCTTGTCTATTATAACGGCAAAGAGGTGAAAGAGGGGAGCCTTTTATCCGATAAGATATGACCCTGTGCCTGCTGCAATCAGAACGTTTTTTTCATTAAACATCTCCATCTGAACAACAGCAACTTTATTTCCTGCGCGCAGAACTTTTGAAATGCATCTGAATTTTGCACCTGCTCCGGGCCTGAGATAGTCAACACGAATGTTGAGAGTACTCATTTTGCTGAACCGGGCAATAAGTTCTGCAATGGTCACTCCATTCATTCCGGCAAAGGCATGAGACTGGGCGATTATACCCCCGGCAAGATCTATTACAGCAGAGATGGCGCCGCCGTGAAGAATTTTCTGAACGTAGTTCCCCTGAAGTTCCTCCCGTGAATCTATCTCAATAACTGCCCGGTCAAGGTTAAGCTCAGTGACTTTAATGCCAAGATAGATGTTAAATGGCATCTTTTTGTTATAGACTTCTTTGAGGATTTCCAGCATTACCTGAATTGCTTCAGGTGAGGAGAGATCAGGCTTGCGCTGAAGATATTCCTCAGTGAGATTAATCCCTTCAAGGATCATGCTTTTGGATTCCTCAATTTTATCCATACGGGGTAGTGTCGGATGGTGGGGAGTTTAAAACCCGCAGACCGAAAGCTGGCGCGGGTTTTAAAAAAAATTATTTCTGCATGTCTTCCATTGATCTGTAAATATCGAAATAATAATTTCTGGTAGCTCTCTTTATCTGCACATACCATCCCTCACTTTCAAAGAAACCCTGAAAGCTCTTAGCCTGAGAGAATGTAAGTACATTACTTGGATTTATTGTACAGAACCTGGTATCATCCCAGTTAGTCCTTTTCATTGTTACCCACGCTTCAGCTATGGTCTGCTTGAGAATCGGCTGTTCGTGCTCAGCAGCTACTTTTATATCGTTTAGAGTGAAACCCGCCATTGTGATCTCCTTATCTTTTTTATTCTGAGTATATGTATGAAATTAAATTAATAATAAAGATTAATATGTCAATAAAATTATCGGCATCTGACTAATTTTTATATTTCAAAAACAACATATTTTAAAAAAGTATTAATCATTGACAAATAACATATGTTATTTAATTATGCAATCAGTTGCATAATTAATGTTCAGGGGGAAAGTATGAATATAACAGTTTTAAACGGGAGTCCTAAAGGCGATTTAAGTGTAACTATGCAGTACGTCAGGTATATTGAAAAGAAGTTTGAGGGACATAATTATAATTATATTAATATTTCTCAAAAAATCGGTAAAATAGAAAGTGATGAGACTGTATTCAATGAAATTATTTCTGAGATTGATAAATCCGACCTGGTGATATGGGGAGCACCTCTTTATGTATGCCTTGTTCCCTCTCAATATAAAAGATTTATTGAGCTTATATGGGAAAGGGGTGCGGAAGAGAAATTCCACGGAAAATATACTGCTGTAATTACTACATCTATCCATTTTTTTGACAACACAGCTCATAATTATATGAGGGGGATCTGTGAGGATCTGGGTATGAAATTTGCAGGCGCATTTTCCCCTGACATGTATGATATAATGCAGGATGAGGGGAGAGCACAACTCCTTGCTTTCGCAGAAAACGTTTTTAACACAGTACAGAAAAAGGCTTCCACAACAAAAGCATTCATTAAACCGGATTATAATATGAAGAAATACACTCCAGGCGCGGCGTGCGCGAGTGCAGACACTTCAGGCAAAAGAGTGCTTATCCTCTCTGACAGGATCTATTCCGGTGATAATACTGCTGCAATGATAGGTAGAATGAAAAGCTGTTTTTCAGGGAATGCGGAAGTCATCTCGCTCTCCGGCATAGAAATAAAAGGGGGGTGTCTCGGCTGCTGCGAATGCGGCTTTGACTACAGGTGCGTATATACAGGGAAGGATGAATTTATAGATTTTTATAATGAGAAGCTGAAGAAAGCGGATATAATTATTTTTGCAGGAGAGATCCGGGACAGGTATCTTTCTGCGAAGTGGAAACAGATGTTTGACCGGGCATTTTTTAATACGCATACTCCAACACTTAAAGGTAAACAGTTCGGTCTTCTTCTTTCCGGGCCTTTTACAGCGATCCCGAATCTCCGTGAGATACTTAACGCATACTTTCAGTGGCAGGGGGCAAATCTTGTTGATATAGTTACAGATGAATATTCATCTCCGGAAATAGATTCACTTATAGATAATCTGGCGATAAATCTTATATCTGATGCCGGGAAGGATTATGTGGCGCCGCCAACTTTCCTCGGAGTCGGCGGGATGAAGGTCTTCCGTGATGATATATGGGGGAGACTCCGTTTCGTTTTCCAGGCTGACCATAAACATTATGAGGAGAATGGAATTTATGACTTCCCGCAGGATGATCAGAAAACAATTGAGATTAATAAGAATATGATAAAACTCACAAGTAATCCGGATATGCGTGAGAATGTGAGAAAGATGATTAAGGTTGAAATGGTCAAACCTATGAAACATATTGTTGAGACAAAGTAAAGCAAGGGGCTGCAGCCCCTTGCTTTACTTGTGATGTTTGTTTTTGTTATGATGCGGATTTTTTATCTTGATTCATGAAGAAAAACGTTGTTATCATGTCTTATTCGGGATTTTATAATCATGGAAATGAAAGCATTTAATAAAACAGCAAACCGCTCCTTCAAGAAGCTGAAGAACAGGTTTCTCCTCCCCGGTTTTATCCGTGAGATGAAAAGGATGGGTATCGGAGGACTGTCCGGCGGGAACAGGGTCAGAGTTATTACTGATGGCGATGATTTTTTTGACAGCATAATCTCCTCAATTGAAAACGCGAAAAAGAGTATAAACTTAGAAACATATATTTTCAGCAGCGACACCGTGGGTTGGCTTGTTGCTGAAAAACTTGCCGAAAAGGCTGAGCAGGGGCTCGAAGTAAATGTGATATATGATTCCTTCGGTTCAATAACCGCTTCCGGTATGATGTTTGACATGATGAGAAAATCGGGCGTGGAGATTATTGAATATCACCCCTTTGTACCCTGGCGGAGGTTCTGGAACATAAGCTTCAGGGATCATCGTAAAATTCTTGTGATTGATGGCTCCATAGCCTTTGTCGGAGGGATTAATATCGGGCAGGAGTATGCCGGTACGAAATATGAAGGGGGGAGATGGAGGGACACCCATGCAATGATTGAGGGGCCCGCTGTGAGGGATATTCAGTTTTTCTTTATGGAAAACTGGTATAGAAACGGCGGCGCCATGATGAACAGCAGGCTCTATTTCCCGGATCTCCCGGAGGTGGGGGATCTTCTCCTTATGATAATATGCACAAGGGCGAGGAGAAAGGTGAGGCCTGTTTATGAATCCTACATATCAGCAATCAGAAACGCCAGGCAATCAATATATATAACTAACGCGTATTTTATCCCGGACGGCAGGATTTACAGAACCCTTGTAAGGGCTGCGGAGCGGGGTGTGGATGTAAAACTAATGCTGCCGGGAAAATCTGATGTCCCTTTTGTCAAATATGCCAGCAGGTATCTGTATAAACGATATATGAAGAGAGGGATACGGATATTCGAGTATGCGGATTCTGTTCTCCACGCGAAAACTGCTGTTGTTGACGGTGTATGGTCAACCATAGGGTCATCAAATATGGACAGGAGGAGTTTCAGGAGAAATCTTGAGCTTAATGCTGTAATTCTTGACCAGGGATTCGGGGATCTTATGGAGGGGATTTTTCTGAAAGACATTGAAAACAGCCGGGAGATTACACTCCAGGTTTTTGAAAAGAGGAGTTTTGTGGAGTTTTTTCTTGAATGGCTATGCTACAGATTCAGAAATCTTTTGTAGAAAAATACCTTGACAATCCGCATATTAATAATGTGATGCCTTTTGATAAGAGATATGAATTTTGACAGGTCAAATACCGGCTATTTCATAGCATTTATGATTCTGGGAGCTGTTCTCGGCTCTGCCCTGGGGAATCTTATTGTTAAGTTTATCCCTCAGATGCATGTGATAACATCGAGCCTCACAGGCCCCATCGGTTTTAATCTCGAAATACTCTCTTTTAGCATGAAATTAAATTTTGCGTCCATTGTAGGCCTGATTCTCGGCATTATAATTTTCCGTAAAATTTAAGGCCGCGCCTGCGGCTATCAAAAGTACCGGGTGTTTAAGAAATCCCGGTATGGATTTAAATCGGCCTGTGGCCGGTTGCCTCATTCCTGAGAATAGGCAATAAGCAGTATATTTTTTTAACGCATTTAATGCGTGTATACGGTTATACCGTGATGATTCAGCAGCATGATAGATCATATTCTGATCCTGTGTCACGCTGCGGATTATGAATGATTAATAATTACCAGGGGGTACTTAATTGGCTGTAGTATCAATGAAAGCGCTGCTCGAATCAGGCGTACATTTCGGGCACCAGACAAGAAGATGGAATCCTAAGATGTCACAGTTCATCTTTACAGCAAGGAACGGGATTCATATTATCGATCTTCAGAAGACAATGCAGAGAGTGAAGATCGCTTATGCTGCGATGAGAGATCTTGCTGCTGACGGCGGAAAAGTTCTTTTCGTGGGAACAAAGAAACAGGCTCAGGGAGCAATAGTGGAGTACGCTGAAAAATGCGGAATGTATTATGTTTCTGAAAGATGGCTTGGCGGGCTTCTTACAAACTACAAAACTGTAGGGAACTCTATCCAGAGACTTAAAGAGCTTGAAAAGATGCAGGAAAATGATTCCTGGGACGCAGAGACCAAAAAAGAAATTCTTGAACTTCAGAGAGAACTGGGGAAAAAGAATAAAATCCTCAGCGGAATCAAGAATATGCAGGGACTCCCTGATGCTCTTTTTATAATAGATCCGAAGAGAGAGTCCATTGCTGTTCAGGAAGCTCATAAACTTGGAATACCTATTTTCGCAGTTGTTGACACAAACTGTAACCCGGACGAGATTGATTACCCGATTCCCGGGAATGACGACGCAATAAGGGCAATCGCTCTTTTTCTTGAAGTCATGGCAAAAGCTATAGTGGAAGGACAGTCAGGCGGCCAGTCTTCTGAAATCGATTTTGAAGACGAAGACATTGAAGGTGCACCGGCATCTGCTGATGCAGCAGATCCTGATGAAGTCGCTGAAGTAAAAGAAACTAAAGAAGATGCCCCTGCTGAAGAAGGGGATGCCTGGTAACAGTTGAAAAGCAGATTATCAGATAATCTGCTTTTTTTTAAGTGTGAAAGCACCAAAGTATTATAATTTTAAGGAGTTAATAAAGTGGCTGAAGTAACCAGTAATATGATAAAAGAACTCAGGGACAAGACTCAGGCAGGTATGGTTGACTGCAAAAAAGCTCTTGTTGAGAATGATGGTGATATTGATAAAGCTGTTGAATATCTCAGGAAGAAAGGTCTCGCCTCTGCTGACAAGAAAATGGGTAGAGAGGTAACTGAAGGTATAGTTGCTTCATATATTCACAGCAACAGCAAAATCGGGGTACTTATTGAACTTAAATGCGCCACAGATTTCGTTGCAAGAAATGAGGAGTTCGTGAATCTCGCAAAAGAGATTGCCATGCAGATAGCTGCAGCCAATCCTCTGTATGTTAAACCTGAAGATGTTCCTGCTGATATTATTGAAAAAGAAAAAGAGATATACAGGGAACAGATGAAAAATTCAGGAAAACCTGATAATGTTATTGAAAAAATTGTTGAAGGAAAGCTCACAAAGTTCTATTCTGAAGTATGCCTCCTCGAGCAGGAATTCATCAAGGACAGTGCTGTTAAGATTCAGGATCTTATTAAACAGAAGATTGCGGTCTTCGGTGAAAATATCGAAGTAGGTAAATTCTCCAGATTCCAGATAGGCAGCTGATAAATGACAGATAATGAAGTGCCGCGTTATAAGCGGATATTGCTTAAACTGAGCGGTGAAGCTCTTGCCGGTCCGGATAAGACCGGTATTAATCCTGAAGTAATTAATCAGATCGCCACCGAGATCAAAGAAGTGTCCGATCTCGGGATTGAAGTTGCCCTCGTCATTGGCGCGGGCAATATTTTCAGGGGTGCTATGGCTGATTCCCTGGGGATCAGCAGGTCAACTGGTGATTTCATGGGTATGCTGGCCACTGTGATGAACTCCATGGCTGTTGAAAATACCCTGGAAAAGATGAATAAATCCACAAGGGTACTCACCGCTATTGAGATGAAACACGTTGCAGAGCCTTATACAATCCAGAAAGCTCTTGATCATCTTAAAAAGGGGCGCATCGTTATTGCAGCGGGGGGCACCGGCCATCCTTATTTTACAACAGATACTGCAGCAAGCCTCAGGGCTGTAGAGCTTGGCGCGGATGTTCTTCTCAAAGCTACAAGAGTTGACGGGGTATACACCGGAGACCCGGAAAAAGATCCCGATGCTAAAAAGATCGTTGAGATACCCTATATTGAAATGATTAAACAGCAGCTCAGGGTCATGGATCTTACAGCTATATCCCTCTGTATGGATAACAATCTCCCGATAATTGTATTCAATCTTTTTGAAAAAGGTGCTTTAAAAAGGATTGTACTCGGCGAGAATATAGGCACTAAAATTTTCTAGTCAACATGGAGACGTGTTATGATTGATGATATTTTACATGATGTTGAAGACAGAATGCAGAAGAGCATCAAAAATCTTCAGAAAGATTTTACAGCCATAAGAACCGGGCGGGCTAATCCCGCCATGTTTGAAGGGCTCAGGGTCAGTGTTTACGGATCCGAAATGCCCCTGAACCAGGTGGCAACTATATCTATACCTGAACCGAGGCTTGTGGTTATACAGCCATGGGACAGGAGCAATCTTGGTGAAATTGAGAAAGCTATTCATAAATCTGATCTTTCAGTAAATCCGTCAAATGACGGTAATCTCATAAGAATTCAGATCCCTGAACTGACCGAGGAGAGAAGAAAGGAATATGTTAAGCTCGCGAAGCAGAAAGCCGAGGAGTGTAAAGTTTCCATAAGAAACATCCGAAGGGACGGGAATGAAATGGTCAAATCCCTTGAAAAGGATAAAGAGGTTACCGAGGATGAGTCAAAGTCCGCCCAGGACAAAATTCAGAAGCTTACAGACAAATATGTTGACGAAACCCAGAAGACAACGGATAATAAAGAGAAGGAAATTTTAAGCCTCTGATAAAACAACCCCGCAGTCTGAACTGCGGGGTGTAAATTTATAATAACAGAACCTGATGATATTTAAAAAAGATAAAACAAAAACTGATGCCGTACCATACCATGTCGGTATTATAATGGATGGAAACGGGCGCTGGGCAAAACAGAGAAACCTTTCAAGAGGTGAGGGGCATAAGCGTGGAGCGGACATTATTGAACCGGTCATGGATTGTGCAATGGATCTCGGTATTAAAGTGGTTTCTCTTTATGCGTTTTCAGTTGAGAACTGGAGCAGGCCTGTAACCGAAGTTAAGGGGCTATGGGAGCTCCTTGAATATTTTTTCTCAACAAAACTTGAAAAGATAAAAAGTAAAAATATACAGATAAGACACTCCGGGTCTCTTGCAAAACTTCCCCCGTCCACAAAGAAAACAATACTTAAAGCTATTGATGAAACTAAAGACAACAGCAGGGCGGTTCTGAATTTCTGTGTGAACTATGGCGGGAGACAGGAGATTGTAAAAGCAGTCAATGAATGGACGGAAAACGCAAAGCCTGGCGAGAAAATTTCGGAAAAGAAGCTTGAAAAGTATCTCTATACAGCAGGACTCCCTGACCCTGACCTGCTTATAAGAACCAGCGGAGAATACAGGATCAGCAACTTTCTTCTCTGGCAGCTGGCATATGCGGAACTCTATTTCACGGATGTGCTCTGGCCCGATTTCGGCCCGGAGGATTTGCAGAAAGCGGTGACTGAATTTCAGAAGAGAGAGAGGAGATACGGCGGGCTATGAGTATAATGAACAGAGAAACCATGACAAGAATTTTAAGCGCTATTGTGACTCTACCGGTTCTTGTTTACGTGATTGTTACTGATAATTTTTTGTGTCTCCCTATGCTTCTTGCTTCAGTTGTTATCTCACTTTTCTGCCTTTATGAGTTTTACATGATTGCTGACAGGGGTGAAGAGGGCCGGGCTTTTATTAAAACCGGGCTTCTGGCCGGATTAATTTTAAATATAATAATGTACCTCTTTGCTTACGGAAAAATGCTCGGTATTTCCGGATCCATTGCAATTTTTGATTCCAGAATTGTAACAGCATTTTTTATGTTTTTCATTGCTGTAATACTTATGCTTCAGCTCTTTACACGTCCTTTGAAGGGTGCGGCTTATTCACTGGGGATTACTGTATTCGGCGTTTTCTATATTGTATTATCTTTATCTCATCTTATACTCCTTAAGTCACTGGTGGATGGTGTTTATTACATAATAATACTGGTGGCAGTTGTAATGCTTAATGACACAGGTGCCTATTTCGGCGGGGTAATGTTCGGAAAGCATAAAGCAGGTATTGAAGCATCACCTAACAAGTCGTGGGAGGGATATTTCTCAGGACTTCTATTCAGTATAGTTGCATTTATAATTACTAACCAGGTTTTTGCATCGTTTTTTTCCAGGGAACTTTTCATAATGATTGAATGCGTTTTCCTCGGTATAGTTATAAGTATATTCGCTAATATCGGAGACCTTGTTGAGTCTGCGTTAAAACGTGACGGCGGTTTTAAAGACTCAGGGAGGATTATACCGGGGCATGGCGGGATGTGGGATGTCTTTGATGCCACTATTTTTGCTCTCCCCTTTTTCTACTATTACCTGATTTTTAAGGGGATCCCCTGATAAAAATGAATTCGTTAACAATCCTCGGCTCCACAGGCTCTATCGGCCTTTCCGCCCTCAGAGTGGTAAGGTCTGCCCCTGAAAGATTCAAAGTTTTCGGTCTTGCCTGTAACAGAAATCTTGAAATACTGTCAAAACAGATTGATGAGTTTAAGCCTGCAGTTGTTGCAATAGGTGATGAATCTGTTAAGGATTCAGAATTTGTTGTTCTGCTGCGGAAAAGGTTCCACACGGTGGAGTTTCTTTTTGGAGAGGATGGAATAATTGAACTCGCATCAAGAAAATGTGATATTGTTCTTTCCTCGATTGTGGGAGGAGCGGGGCTTAAACCTTCCCTGGCGGCTCTTGACGGATGCAGGCGGCTTGCTCTTGCCAATAAAGAGACACTTGTCATGGCAGGTGATCTTTTTATGAAACAGGCTGCGGAGAAGGGTGTGGAACTGATCCCCGTTGACAGCGAGCACAGCGCAATTTTTATGCTCATGAGGAATGTTGAACAGAGTGAGCTTGAGAGGATTATCCTTACAGCTTCAGGCGGCAGTCTCAGGGATTATCCTGTGGAGGAATTGAAATCAGTAACCCCGGAAGTCGCGCTTAAACATCCGACATGGAGCATGGGGAGTAAAATAACAATAGATTCAGCAACACTGATGAACAAAGGTCTTGAGGTTATTGAAGCTCATTATCTTTTTGATACGGAGTATGACAGAATTAATGTAGTGGTTCACCCTGAAAGTATTATACATTCAATGATTGAGACTGTTGACGGGGCTGTTTATGCTCATATGGGGCAGGCTGACATGGCTCTCCCTATTCTTAATGCCATGACTTATCCGGAAAAGATAAAAAACAGTTTCGGGAGACTGAATTTCACCGAGGTGGGGAAACTCACTTTCAGGGAGTATGACAGTAAAAGGTATCCTGCGCTTGAGCTCTGTTATGCGGCAGGAAGAAAAGGGGGGAATACCCCGGCTCTTTTAAACGCGGCAAACGAGGAGGCTGTTTACGCTTTTCTTGATCGCAGAATAGCTTTTACTGATATAGTAAAGATTGTTGAAAAAACAGTAAGTCTCGGCAGGTTCCGCAGCGCCCCTGATTTAAACGGGATCTTCGAATCTGACGCTGAGGCAAGAGATATAGCAAAGGGCTTAATAAGGGAGATTAAAATATGATGACATTGACATATATACTGGGAGCTCTTGTGCTTCTGGGGTTATGTATTTTTGTGCATGAACTCGGCCACCTCCTGGGCGGAAGGATGGTGGGGATTAAGGCAAGGGTCTTTTCCATGGGTTATGGAAAAGGTGTTTTGAAGAAAAAGATCGGTGAGACCACATATCAGGTAACACTTATACCCCTTGGCGGTTACTGCCAGTTTTATGGTGAGGATCCATCAGAGAAGAGATCCGGCGAAGGCTTTGAGTTCCTTTCAGCTCATCCCCTTAAAAGGATTGTAACTGTTGCAATGGGACCAATCTTCAACCTGATTTTCGGTATAGTTCTTTTTTACACAATGAACCTTGTGGGTTACAATAAAGAGACAAGCCGTATCATGATTCCCCCTGAGATGACCTCCGGGGAGTATGTTTCACCGGCATATACAGCTGGTCTGCGCACGGGCGATATTATTACCGGGATTAATGGAAATGACATTAAAGCTTTCACTGATATTCAGACCGAGGTTTTCTTCTCTGACGGAAAAGAACTGCAGGTTTCGATTGACAGAAACGGAGAGCATAAGGTTTTCAGCGTTAAACCCAGGGGGGATGCCGGTGAGAGCAGGTTTACCATTGGAGTAATGCCTCATGCCAGCGGGATTACTGTAACAAGGACTGTTAAAGGGGGCCCGGCTGAAATAACCGGTATTGCAGCGGGAGATGTAATCACGAAGGTGGATAAAGTTGACATTCATTATCCTTCTGACTTTTCAGATTATCTGCAGAATAATATCGGCAGAGATGTGACCATAAATTACCTGAGGAAGGGTGAGGAACGGAGTGCAGTCATTAAACCGGCCCTTTCTGAAATATATATGATAGCACAAGAGACAGGCAAAAAAGGAATGCAGAGTTTTGCCGGAAACGAGGAGTTTAAAAAGACCATTGAAGCCGGCGGCGTCAGGGTCGACGGCAAGCCGATAAAAACTTACGGGGAATTTCTCTCTGATGTTGAGAAGTCTAAAGAGAGGAATGTTATAATCGATGTAAAAGATGCCAGGTATGAAGGAAAAATTGAGATCGCAAAAAAGGCGATGATCGGAATTGAGATTGGTGTTTCTTTTGATATGGTACATGTTCAATACGGGGCATTAGAAGGTTTAAAACAGGCCATTATCGAACCCTGGGATTTTATTGTAGTTAATCTTAAAGGTTTCGGGATGCTCTTCTCCGGTGAACTTAATGTACGCGAGAATCTGTCAGGCCCTATAAGGATTGCCAAGATTGCCGGTGATGTTCTTTACGAAAGAGGTATTGCTGATTTTATTCTCCTTATGGCGAGAATATCTATAATTCTTATGTTTATGAACCTTCTTCCTATTCCTGCGGTTGACGGGAGTCATATTCTTTTTTATACCATAGAAGCTCTCAGGGGGAAACCTATAAAAGAAAGTATTATGGTGAAAATCCAGACATTCGGAATTCTTTTTCTTATTGTACTTGGTGTGTTTGTTATAGTAAATGATATATCAATGCTTCCGGTAGTTCAGAACCTTTTTAAATAACTTGTTCAGCCGGATATCTGTTAAAGATATCCGGCCTTTAATATTCAATATCTTTCATAGTTTATATCTTCAGAAAATATTTATCCCCGCTATATTTATAAAAAACCGCTGTATATTGATTATATTAAATTCAGTATTTATATCTTAATTTATTTCAGGGGAAAAACTTTTATACCGGTATATAATTCATTATTATAAAATAAAAAGTATAATCAGGAGTTATTGCTCTATTAGCTTATAAAAAAGTCTCAGGAGTGTTTATTTTGAAGATTCAATTTAATAGAATCATTATTATAACAGTTGTAGTGTTTATATCAATATGGATTCTATTCTTTCTCTCTTTTTACGGAGTAAGAAAACTTGCGATTACAGAATTTAATAAACAACAGATGATTATGGCTGAACAGGCGGCTCAGGGAATAACCGCATTCATGGAACATCTGGCGGATGACCTTGATAATATTAACTACATGAAAGATGCTTTAAGCTCAAATGCTGAAGGGATGGGGATTGTACAGGATTATTACAACCGTAATAGCGGGACTGTAAAATCTATTACCCGTATGGATGCAAAGGGGAGGATTTTGTGGACTGTCCCGCATAATAAAAAAGTCGTCGGTGCTGATATCTCCTCGCAGGAACATGTAGAATACCTTCTTCGCGAGCATAAAACTTCTCTAAGCGATGTTTTTACTGCTGTGCAGGGCTACATGGCCATTGCTCTTCATGTGCCGGTTTTCAGGAATGGTGAGTTTCGCGGAAGTTTAGGGGTGCTTCTTGATTTTGATAATCTGTCAGAAAAATATATTAAACAGATTAAATTAGGTGAGGGCGGTTACGCCTGGATGCTCAGTGCAAAGGGCACAGAACTATATTGCCCTGTGCCTGGCCATATAGGGAAAACAATATATGAGACATCCTCCATGTTCCCTGATGTTATCTCAATGGCAGAAAGGATGATGCGCGGAGAGAAGGGGAGCACCTCATATAATTATAACCTTATTAAGGAAAAGTTTGTCGGAGTTGAAAAGAAACACGCATCATTTACCCCTGTTAAGCTGTTTAACACTCACTGGTCAATCGTTGTGGCCACTCCGGAAAAACAGATTCTTGTACATATGATCGGGATTAGAAATAAGCTTATCCTTACTGCTTTTTTTCTTCTGTTTATTAATATTGTTTTTGTCTATTTTGCGGTGAATGGAAGGAGAATGGAATATGAGATCCTCCAGAAGAGAAGATATGAGGCCTTTCTTATAGAAAATGAAAGCGTTCTGGAGGCTGCGCTTCAGTCTGCAGGTGAGGTGGCTGGCGGAATAGCGCATGACCTGAATAATGTATTTGCCGGTATAATCAACTCTACTGAAGTTATAGAGATGAAGCATAAAGGAGATGAAAAGAGTGAAAAATATACCGGCTTCATAAAGGATGCAGCATCCCGTGGGACAGTGCTTGTTAAGAAAATTCTTAATCTCTCATTAATGGGTAACGGTGTACATTCTTTTGTCGATGTAAACAGAATAATAGAGGAAGCCGGGGATATTTTACCCGGAGAAAATGGCGGCAAGGTTAAATTGAAGACCCGGTTGAAGGCGGCGGATTATATGGTTAAAGCCGCACCACTGAATATGAGAAAAATAATCATCAGGCTTCTGACGAGGCTTGCGGGTGAACTTTCTGACGGCGGGGGATTGATTCTCAGTACAGAAAACATCAGAGTAGATAAACAGTTTTCTGATAATATTACCCCCGTTATGGATTGTGGTGATTATCTGAAAATAAAGATTCAGACATTTAACAATAAATCGGAAGCCCGGGACTTAAGCAGGTTATTCCACTTTTTGAAAAACTTAAATGAGCCTGATGATAAAGTTGATCCCGGAATCTATGATATTTATAGAAGGATACGGGATATTGCCGGAGTGATGGCTCTCGATGCTGAAAGCGGGGCTGAAATATATACTGCAGTTTTAATATATCTCCCTGTAAGTAAAGTTGATAAAACATCACAGAATGATAAAAATAACGTTTCTGTGCATGATGGAGGGACAATTCTCATTGTTGAAGATGACCCGGCAATCAGAAACGCCCTTGCAAGAATTCTTGGAGATTTAGGTTATAATATTTTTACCGCAGAGGATGGAGAGGCAGGTGTTGATATTTTCAGGAGAGAACATAAGGCAATAGACCTTGTGATTCTTGATGTGGTGATGCCTGTTAAGGGTGGGATAGAGGCTCTTAAAGAGATACGTGAAATAGATAATGGGGCCCTTGTTTATATGACCAGCGGTTATGTCGCAGGGGTAAGTATTGATGATTTGATCTCAAAAGGGGCTGCCGGATTTATAAATAAACCTGTTACAATCTCGGATCTCAGTGCCCTTGTGTCCGGAGCTATTGCGGGTAAAAAGAAAAATCATGGAGATGATTCTTCAGGTACACAGATATCTAAGGCTTGACAAAAGATCGGGTTTTCTTAAACTTTAATCTCATGTTTCGTAATGTTAGATTATAAAAATTTTTTTGCGGATATAATCTCAAAAAATTTTAATTTCAGACAAAACAGCGGAGATATTATGAAAGAGCTTGATCATTACATCAGAGATTATACAGGGCAGGAAGATGATATCTTTACATCACTCAGGGGAGTAAAGACCGGTGATCTTCTCCCTTCCGGGGGTCCACTTGATTTTTTTTATGATAATATTGATAATCCCAGCACTACTATTTTTCTGAAAACAAAAAAAAAGGCAAAGTTTTTTTATGCTGATACTGATGAGTTTCTTTCCAACATACTGGATGTAAATCCTCACTGGGTTCTTGATATTGATAAAAATATATTAAGGCTGAATCTTATTTATGATATAAACGGCTCTACCGTACCACTTGTTTTTATTTTTGATATTGCAAAAGATAATTACAGAACTGTACTTAAACTGCTGGCAAAAAAAGGTGTTTTTGACCTCTACTTCCTTTCAATCCTTTATGGAGGATTTGTCCTGGAGAAAAGGGTCAAACTTAATATCCCTAAATCTATACTTAAAACATTTAAAAGTATTAAATAAAAAAACAGGGAGCAACCCCTTTTGCTCCCTTAAATCCCTTTTTATCCTGTAACAGATTCCGGCTTTTGCCGGGATCTGTCAGTTGATCTGATTAATTGTGATCTTTCTCGGCTTAACTGTCTCATGCTTATGGAGCAACAGAGTCAGTACCCCATTCTCAAGTTTTGCTTCGACCTTGCTCCTGTCAATATCGTTGCCGATCCTGAAAGATCTTTTATAATCCATGCTGCTGAATTCGGAGTATCTGCATTTTTCATCAGCTTTATCCTCTATAGCGCTTTTTGCTGATATTGTCAGTTCATTGTTTTCTATGGAAATATCGAGGTTTTCTTTCGGAACTCCCGGTATCTCCATTTTCAGAGAGTAGAGATCCTCTGTTTCGTAAATATCAGCTACAGGTACGTATACCTTTTTACTATGGTTTTCGTTGTATGTAGTGTTTTTGTCAGTTGCCATAAAGAGCCTCCTTATAGAATCTCAATTTTTTTAGGTTTAGCGTCTTCTGATTTTTCAAGAGTAATTGTAAGTACTCCATCTTTTAAATCAGCCCTGATACTCTGATGGTTGACCCTGTACGGGAGCTTAATTGATTTTTTAAACTCTCCGAAAAATCTCTCCTTTCTCAGGTAAGGCTTCTCTTCATAATCAGCCTTCTTCTCACCCGCGATAACCAGGCTGTCGTCAACAAGCTGGATATCCACATCCTCAGGTTTAATTCCCGGCATGAGGCTTGTGATTGTGAGCCTGTCATCACCCTCATGGATTTTTACAAAGGGGAACTCCCTGTAGGGTTCGTAAGACGTTTTTCTTGTGAAGAAGTCATCAAAAATGTCCCTGAGATTCATTGCATCTTCAAAAAAGTTGTATGTATACATAGTCTCCTCCTTTATTTTACATCAATTTTGATTTCTTTTGATTTTGCCGGCTTCTCTTTGGGGAGTGTTATGTTCAGCACCCCGTTTTTTAGCTCAGCTTTTATACTATCGTGTTTCACATTGTCAGGTATAGATATTGATCTTGAAAAAGAACCCATCCGTCTTTCCGAAATCACACATCCCCGGTTACGGGTCTCTTTTTTCTCCTCACTTCTCTGCCCTGATATTGTCATAATGTTATCCTGAATCGTTACATTCAGGTCTTTCTCTTCGATTCCTGCTACATCAGCCTTTATGTAGATGTTTTTTTCATCATCATACAGGTCAACGGCCGGGAGCCACTCTGAATCAAAAAATTCCATAGGGCTCAGGCTGAAAAAGTCATCAAAGAGTCTGTCCATGCTGTTCCTGAGGGTTCGAACATCAGGAACACTGTTTTCTTTTCTTGTTAGTCCGAATTTCATAGGAACATCCTCCTGTTAAAGTTATTATTGTTAGCACTCATCTTTAATGAGTGCTAACAATAATAAAATAAATATAGTTTTAAAAAACGTCAAGCAGATCTGAAAAAATTTTTGAAATTTTTTTATTTTTTTTAAATAGGCAGAGATCTGATAAAAAGTGGTTAGATGTTTAAGAAAGAAAACAAAGTTTTCGGGGAATAAAGGTTATTGGTTTTCAGCAGTCTTATGTTTCCACTCAATGGCATATTTTGTGAGAGCAGTGCTGTTTGTGATGTTAAGTTTGCTTTTTATCCGGAGTTTGTGTGCTTCAACAGTTTTTACGCTTATATTCATCGATTTTGCTATATCACTTGTTTTTATTCCATTAGATATCTGCTGGAACACTTCAAACTCCCTGTCGCTCAGGGTGTTTACTATTGCGGCTTCATCATCGGCAGTCTGATTAACCATGCTGTTCAGCAGTTTGGATGTTATATTCTCGCTGAGATAAAGGTTTCCCTTCATTATTATTCTTATTGCGCGGATGATGTTGTCAGTGAGGTCATTTTTCATTATATAGCCCTTTGCGCCCGCTTTTATAGCGCGTTCAGCGTAAAGGTTTTCATCATGCATTGAAAGAACAAGAGCCTTAATCTTCGGATATCTTTTTTTCAATCCCTTTATAAGGTCTATTCCGTTTGTGGAGCCTTTGAGTGAAATATCTACAATTATCAGATCAGGAGATGAACGATCCATACATTTAACAGCGCTGTCAGCATCCTGGACAGAGTGTATTACTTTCATATCAGGTTCACGGTCGATTAATTGCTGAATCCCGTTTGCAACAATCGGGTGATCATCCACAATCATGATACTTATAACCGGATTTTTTTCAGAGTTCATTTAAAGTCCTCAGATACTGTTATTTTTTTTCGCTGAAAATACATTCAATCATTGTTCCGCCGCCGGGATTATCCTTTATTTCGAGAAGCCCCCCTATTGACCTGGCTCTGTATTTCATTATTTCAATCCCGGCGCCTGATTCAGTTTTATTATTGTGAGATATACCTTTCCCATTATCAACTATTTTTAATGTTATCATATTTTTTTGAGAGCACATCGATATATTAATTGCGCTGCATCCGGAATGTTTCAGTGAGTTCATTACAGCTTCATCAATTATATAGTAAAGTTCCTTGATGATGGACTCATCCGTGATGTCAAGGTCAGGGTCAATTTTAAATTCACATTCGAGTTTGTAATTCCTTGAAATAGTCAGAGCAACAGCGTCCAGCATCTCCCTGAATTCAAGGCCGTAGTTTTTAAAGGGGATGAGGCCGTGGGAGAGATCCCTGACATCTCCGATACATTTTCTCAGTGCCTTTTCTATTGCACCGGCCTCCTCTGAAAGTTCGGATGATACACCTTTAAGTTTGTCTGACAGGAGACGTGATTTGATTGCAACAGCAAGCAGATCATGGCCCAGGTCGTCATGCAGGGCTATTCCTACCCGTTTACGTTCCTGATGCATGACTTCAAGAATTTTCGTCTCCAGCTGTACACGTTCGGTTATATCAACAGAGTTCATAACAACTCCTTTAATTACGGAGTTGTCAATATCCGGGTGTAGGGATAACTCCATAAGTCTTACCCTGTTGTCCTGACGCAGCCAGATTTCTGTCTGAATCTCTTCCCCCTTTAAGGCTGCATTTATGCTTTCAAGCAGCTTTTCAGCGCCCGTGCCCGCACCTATGCTTTTTCTGAAAAGATTGATTATATTAACTTTACCGGATAGATTGTCGATTTTATGAAAATTTTTAAATGCCTCACTTGCTGATTTTATGCAGCCGTCTGAATCAAAATATGCCAGCATGCCGGAGGATTTTGCCACAATCATACCGGCAATTTCAAGCTGTGAATTAACAGATTTTCTTTCGTAAAGATTAACGATGAGCTCAGCAGAAATTTTAAATATTGTTTTAAGAACATCCGGGATTTCCTCAAATGGCGCTGAAGAGCTGAGTCCAAGGTAGCCTATCCGGTTATTATTAAAATCGAGAGGGGTGAGCATTGCTGATTTAACATTTCTGGAAAAGACTTTAGACGGGTCGGAGTTTTTCGGATATTTAACTTTCTTTACATCCGGGAGCATTATTATTTCATTCTTTTTTTTCCGTTTCCAGCTTACAGGGATCAGTTCGCGTCTGACTGAGGTAACTGAAGCTTTAAAATTTTTTGAACACCAGTCGTGTGTGATTACAAGAGTGTCTCCAGATGCATTGTACAGCGCTATATAACTTCTGTCCACATCCGCAAACCTGGTTATGAGTTTAAGGATTTTATCTATGTGGGGATCTATCTCTTTTAATGGTATGTTGATCGATTCAAGCGCAAGCCTTGTGAGTATACTTTCAAACTGCAGCAGTGAATTGACCAGTTCTTCATGTCTAATCTGCTCGGTTTTATCTTCCGTAATGACAACCCTGAGTCCCGGGCCGGGCTTACGGCCCGCATTCACAATCCTGTGTTCAAGGATTATCTCTTTCTTCTTTTTAGTTATGCGGCTTGTGATTATTCCGTTTTTTTTATCAGTTGATTCATCGCTGATAGACAGCAGCGTTTTTAAATTTTTACCGGTTACATCTTTACCGAAGAATTTTAGCGCGTAGCTGTTCATCCATTTGATTATGTAGTTTTCATCTATTATGCAGATTATATGAGGAGATGTATCGATTACTTTGTTTAGTATTCTGAAATCATCCATTTTCGGACCCGCTAAATTTCTCTGTCAATTGCAGTGCCTGACATTGCGTTCACAGGGCAGGCCTGTCTGCATAATCCGCATGCAACACATTTTTCGGGATGGAATTCAACTTCCATTGTGGAACGGTTGATCACCAGCGCATCGACCCTGCAAACAGCAGTGCATGCTCCACAGTGCACACATTTGGTGTCGTCGCGCTTTATCATCTCCGCCAGTATCTGAACTTCAACACCCTCTTCGCGGAAGTAACTTATTGTTGTATCAAGCTGTTTATCGGTTCCCCGAAGTTCCAGTATTATCCTCCCTTCAAGTTTCGGGAGTATTTTTGCTTCAAGTACATTGAATATTATATCAAAATCTTTTGCTATCCTGTATATTATAGGTTTGTACATAATTTCTTTTTTAAATATCAGCAGTACGTTGATTGATTTCATTAGGTTCCTCTTTTTTAATTATATGAAAATATTTTAGCAGTCACTGACTGATTTTTTAATTTTACTCAGCAGAGTTCAATTTCCCCGCAGGCGGCAAATTTATCCCTGTAGATAATCAGGCATCCGCTGACTCCATTCACTGACATGGCATAATCAACAGCCCTCTGCAGATCGTCTTCGCTCTGTACAAGGTTGCATGCACCTGTTGCCACTGCATCCGAAAGGGCTCCGCTCTCTGCAACTATTGTTGCGGCGTCAGCTTTGCCGAAACTTAATGAATGGCCCAGACTGGCAGATGATGTGCAGACGGCACAGGGGGTGTTTTCGGGATTTATCTTAAGCCGGATTCTGTCTCTGAAATAGATGCTGTTTACATATATCCCTAAAATAGCGGATGTCTTAAGTTTCAGCCATATATCTCCTCCGTTCTCGACAATTACCTCATCAGTAAGTTCAAGAAGCCCGCGGCCGACATATTCCGCAACAGCACCGGCCACTGCTGCCATTGGGCCTACACCTGCGGCAGCGGATGCGCGGTACATATCGAGAACTATCGGGGGAGAACCATAACAGGCTTCGAGTGGCGAGAGTGAGTAAAGGAATTCGCGGCAGCTGCTTATGTGCTCCTCAATCTCCTGTCTCCGTGCGGCCAGAATTCTGTAAGCATCAGCGGAGAGGTCACGGTCCGAAGTAATAAACAGATCAGTAGTATCAGCCTTAACGTTAAAGTTAAACCCTCTTGTGCCGCTGTAACTCCTGTAGAAGCGTCTGGTATGGCTCATCTGTTTTTCACATAAGGAATTGTGGGCGCCTGAAGCTGCGGCACTCCAACAGTGAATCCGTTCTCTATCCATTCGCGAAGCACGTTCGCGATTTTCTTTGCTTTAGGATAACTTGACAGAGGGGATGACGGTATGTTCCTCCCTCTGAATTCAACTTGCCCCGACTTGAGCTCAGCGTAGGTCACTTCCTTAAGAGAGACAGGGTTTCCGTCAGGATAATCGATACCGTAATCGATGAGCTGCGCCTTTATGTCTCTGTCTGAGAGTCCTGTGAAAAACGCAAGGTCTTCGTTCAGTATCGGGATAGGTATGCCGATACCCACCATGAGAGATGTGCCGTAACCTGTCAATGACGCTCCGCGTATATATTCCGTATTCATCTCTTTCATGTCACCGCAAACGGCTATTGTTCCCGCGCCTTCACGCACCATGCCGTTTTCGTCTCTCATGGAATCGGGAGCGTGCTGCGTTCCGTGCCATGTGACAGCTCCCGCTGCTCCCCCGAGAAATATTTTTGTACCTGTTCCTATAGTCCAGTAGTATGGATCATTAAGGAGAGGGCTGAGCTGGCCTGCGCTTGAGTATGTGATATTCCCCATGTCTGGCTTCAGTATCCCCATGTATGTATACTTGATTTTTTTTGAAAGATTTATTGCCACATTATAATTCTGGTAAGCGTTACGGGGGTTGTAAAGCAGAGCGTTACGCAGGTCATTAATAGTTATTGTTTTTTCAAATTCTTTCAGCGGGTAGCAGTCTGTGCCGTAGCTCTTTGTTTTAAGCTTAACATGCCGGCCTGCAATGAGATCTTCAATGACATGCCCGCCGCCATAGCTGAATGATCCGGGGTGAACCATGTTCAGCGGATCGTCATCCTTCACCTGTGTCGCGCCTAAATAGCAGTCTACTGCCGCGATCCCGCCATAAGCCTCCACGTCATTGAGCCAGACTTTTGATGCTCTCATCCGGGGTTTTGTATGCCCGAAATTGAGGAAAGCCCCGGAAGAACACATCACTCCGAATGTTCCCGTTGTGACAACATCCACCTTTTCAAAGGCTTTTTTAACCCCTTCAGTTTTTACGATTTCAGGCATCTCCTCAGCAGTAACAACTACAGCTTTCCCCTTTTTTATCCTGTCATTTATCTCTTCGTAGCTTTTCTTTATCTCTATTGAATTCATTGATGCCTCGTAATTATGGTTATAAGGTGTTTATGAATGGTAAATGCGCAGTTACGGGAATATCTTCAAGTATTTTTTTTATAATTATTGAACGCTCTGATTAAATAAAAAATAGTTGTATATACAATGCAATAAAGTTAGCTTTATGTTTATGGCTGACTTTTTTTAATTTTCCATATTTTAAATTGTTGGCATAAATATATCTGTTTTTGAGTATATTATTTATATCTAACTGCCGCGGGGAATAGCATGAAAAAGCTCTATTTAATTGTTACACTTGTTTTTCTTTTAAGTTCCATGACTTTCGGGGATGTTGTTGGAGATACTGAATCCATGACCCCTGCTGAAGTTACTGTTTTTATCAAAACCAGGCATATAGGACGCCTTCTGAAAACCGCAAACTACCTGGTGTATAACCTCATGGAGGATGAACAGAGAGAAAAGATTATCTCAGAAAAAAATGCCTTCAGAGATAAAACCGGGGTAGATTACCTTGACGAGGAGTCGCTTAAAAATTTCGGTATAGATACATCCAGGCCTGTCTCTTTTGCAATGTTTGATAAAGATAATCAGCGTGAGGTTATGGCAGTATTTATTCCTGTGACAGATGAAAAGGAATTCGTAAATAAATTTATAGAGATTAAAAAAAAGACTCTCCCTGAACAAGGGGATAACCCGGTATCACCTGTTTCTGCGACACATAAAGGGATTGAAATAACTCAATTAGAGAATGATATGTATGTAGCAGGTATTGCCGGATATTTTCTTATCGGTTCTACAGATGACATAGTGAGAAAAATTATTGATGTCAGGGAAGCCAGGAATGGGAACCTGATGCTTACTCCGGAGTATAAGGACTACAGCGCACGGGGCAGGAATAATTACGATGTCAACGCATTCATAACAGGAAAATTTATTGAACAGATAAACTCTGCACCGCGCGGAGATGCATATGGTGCTGTTATTAAGGATCTTATTCTCGTGCAGGGTGGAGATTCCGCCGGGGAGGATTTTGATTCGAATTCTTTAATAAACTCTGTGGAATATATAACGGCGGGAATGGGTTTTGACAGGAACAAGTTTCAGCTGAATAGTTCTGTCAAGCTTGCCGGTGATAATCCCTATGTTGAAATGATCCTCGGGCTTCTTAAAATCGGGGAGAACGGAAAATCTTTGTATGTTCAGAATGCGGATTCAACAGTTTTTCTCGCTCTGAATTATAAATATCTCGATAATCTCTGCAAAAGCGGAATGCCTATGTGTGCCCAGTATAACCAGTTTAAGTCTGACCTTAAAACACAGGGTAAGATAGATTTCGAGGCTGATATTCTCCCTTATTATAGCGGAGTAATCAATGCCTTTTCCATCGATTCCGGGGCGGCCGGGGGTATGGGGGATATGGCTGTTTTCCTCCCGATTAATGATGAGAAAAAGGTCGCGGAGATATGGAAGAAATTCAGGGCCATGCTCCAGGCAAAGTATGGTAAAGAGAAAAAATTCGGGGATGAGAAGATCGACGGGAAGAGAGCTTTCTGGTATATTGATCAGACACAGATGAGGTTTTTTGTGGCTTATGACAGCAGGGGTATCTATGCCGGAAACAGCACCGGTCTAATTAAAGCTGCATTAAAAAGCGATACAATGGATAAAGCAAAAAATGCCGGAAGGATTAGAACTATTCTGAATGATAAAACTTTTTTCCTTTTTAATATTAAAAAAAATAATTTTATAAGAAACCTGCTGATGATGAGAGCGCAGGGTACGCCTGGTATCGGCAGCGGTCTTTCAAGGGTAGGTGAGGTGAGTCTCTTCTGTGAAAAGAGGGACAGGCTTGTTTCTGTAGATCTTGATATTGAGATCAAAGAGAGGATGAAAAAAGGGAAATGAAATATGTCTTCGGGCCTGTTAAGTCAAGGAGGCTTGGAGTTTCTCTGGGGATAGATATTATCCCCTACAAGCTCTGTTCTTTTAACTGTGTATATTGTGAATGCGGCGCCACAACTCACCTGACGGCAGAGGTGAAAGAGTATATTCCCGCTGATGACATTATCCGCGAACTGGATTCTGTGCTTTCCGGATCACCAGAACTTGATGTCGTGACATTTTCAGGTTCCGGTGAACCGACTCTGAACAGCGGAATCGGCAAAATTATAAATCATCTTAAAACTCATTATCCCCGGTATAAAATAGCTGTGCTGACAAACAGCACTACTATGCATATCCCTGAAGTGAGGAGGAGTATTATACAGGCCGATCTCATCGTCCCTTCTCTTGATGCAGTAAGTGTTGATGTATTCAGTCGTATTATGAAGCCCGCACCTGGAGTCAATGTACATGATATCATTGAAGGGCTTATTTCGTTAAGAAGTGAATATAAAGGGGAGATATGCCTTGAAATTTTTATAATTGAAGGGATCAATGATACCTCTGATGAACTGAAACTGTTGAGAGGGGCTGCTGAAAAAATTGCGCCTGATGAGATACACCTCAACAGCCTTGACAGGCCGGGAACAGAGAAATGGGTAAAACCTGTTTCGCCTGAAAGGATGCTGGAGATTAAGAAGTTTTTTGAACCTCTCCCTGTGAAAATTATTGGTAAAGCATCTGTTCCAGTTACCCTGTCCGCCTATAATTCAGAACTTGAAAACGCACTTCTTGCAAATCTGACAGCGGAACCTGTAACTGCCGGGGACTTTGCTGAGAAGATGGGTGAGCGGGTTGTGGATATTATAAGGGCTGCGGAAAAACTTGCGGAGCGTGGTGAAGCCGGGATTATCCCTGGAGATAATCCCGGAATTTGCAGAATTATAAAATGATTACCGGACTTTTATAAATTCAACCTCACAACTTGAGAGACCCCCTGCCTGCTGGCTTAGAAGGTAAATCCCTCTTTCATTGAATATATTTTCAGATACGGGTGGTATTCTTCCTGATATAAGCTGTCCGTCAACTGAGAGTTCTGCAAATTTGCCGTCAGTTGATGAGATTTCATAATTATGCCAGTCTGTTGTATGGAGCGGGATGCTTCTGCCGTTAACTTCAATTTTTTCATTCTCAAATTTTATGAAGAATACATTATCCCTGTCTATCGCGTAAGATGCAAGTATAAGGGGAGAACCGGAGATAAACCTTGCCCTCACCATAATCCTGAAGTTTCTTGATACATTAAATCTGCTGTAAAGGCCTGTTGTTCCGATGCCCTTTGAATTAAAAACAAGGAGGTTACCCTGAGATTGTTTTCTGAAATTCACTGCAGTTGCATCAGCACCGGGGACATGTGTCCAGTTTTCAGGAGTGTTTGAATCTGCCCATGCTGCGAAGCTGTCTTCCAGTGACCAGACTTCCACATTCTCTGTGACAGCAATTTTCTGTATATCAACCGGAGCAAGAAATTTTCCGAAAATCCATCCACGCACTCCGCGCAGAGTCGATACCCTGTACCAGTAATCCCTGGTGTCACCCACCTGCATCGTGTCCATGGATTTTTCCAGCTGAATGAGGAGCTCATCCTTAACTGTTTTTCCTGTAATCGTTCCGTTAATGCCCGGGGAGTTCCTGAGATTCACTGCGTCAGCGTCTGATATATACAGGCGGGATACCTCCTGGCTGGTGGGATATTTCACAGCATAACCTAAAATCAGGGTTTTCAGAAATTCCTGGTTGGGCGCCATACCTGTGGCTCCATCCCTTATGGCATCAAAGATTATACTTACAATCTGGGGAGTATATGTAGAGCCGGGGTACTTTTTGTAGAACCTGTTCACATGGTCAAAGAGCCTTGCCGGTTCTATAGCAATAATTTTTCTGATTTCATGAAAATCCAGGTCCTCAATAAAATGGCTCCCCCTGTATTTCGCCGTGAATTCATTGTAGAATCCACCCTTTGAAATGATCATACTTTTTTTAGGCGCCGCGACAAAGGAGAGGTCTCCTCCGGTTTCACTGTTCAGTTTTGCGAGTTTCTTCTCAATTTTATCTTTATATTTTGCGAATTCAGGCTTCTCTCTGTTCTCAAGAGCTGAATCTTTCAATTCATCTTCATAGTCATCTTCAAGCTCCTCAGCAAGACTGTTAAGAGACTTACATCTGTAGTAATGCATTTTTTCAGCCTGGTCATAACCTGCAGCGGGTATAAGCCTGTTCAGTATAACTATTGCATCAATATAATCACCGCTTTCATATTCACTTATTGCAGTTTCGACGGTATCATCTCCGGTTATAAATATAACCAGTGATATAATAATAGTCGCAATAAGAATTATAATTCCGATTATCGCTGATTTTTTCATTATTAAATAATCCTCCGAATTTAAGAGAGAAGTTTTCCTCTCACCATTATCTCCATGAGACTGCTCCCCTTTTCGACAAAAAGCCCTGTGCCCAGAGCACCTTTTTCGCTGTAAACGCCGGCACTGTATTTCTTCTTATCTTCATCAAAAATTCCGCCGGAGGAATAGATGCAGAAAGGTACGGCATCAGAAGTATGAGTTCTTATTTTTATAGGGGTAGGGTGATCCGGCATTACAAGTACTATAAACTCGTCGTATTTTTTTATAATTTCAAGAGCCGGACCCACAATCCTGGAGTCGAAATCCCTCACTGCCTGAAGCTTATGTTCAATATTCCCCTCATGTCCAGACTCATCGGGTGCTTCAACGTGAAGAAAAACAAGATCTGAATCGGTGAGGCCCTTTGCAAGAGCCTTAATTTTCCCTTCGTAATTAGTATCAAGATAGCCGGTTGCTCCGTCAACATGAAGAGACTTAAGACCCGCAGCTTTACCTATTCCATGAATAAGATCAACAGCGGAGATTGTATATCCGTTTAAACCGAACTTTTCATTTAAAGTTTCCATTGCCGGCCTGCGGCCTCCGCCCCATAGCCAGACAGATTCAGGATTCCCTTTATAGATCTCCCTCGCTTTTTTTATCTTTTCAGATGATGAAATAATTCCGGTGGAGTCAGTCATGATCTTTATCAGTACATCAGAGCCCTCCCCTGAAGGGAGATATGATTCAGTTTTCCGGGTCTGGATATCATGGGGAGGAGTTGTTCCGGTTATTCCCTGATAAGGGTAGTTACGCCAGACAACAATATTCCTGTATGAAACACCGGGGTAAAATTCAATTCCCGGGATGCTGATGTTCTCTGCAAGTTCATTAATCACAATTTCTGTCAGCCTGCTGTCTATGTGATCAGAGGTGAAGTCATTCATCACTCCCTCTGAGGCATTGACAATATTGCATCTGAATGCAACATCATTTTCTCCAAGCTCTATATCCATGTTTATCGCTTCAAGTGGGGCCCGCCCTGTAAAGTATTTCGCGGGATCGTAACCGAATATGGAGAGATTTGCAGTGTCGCTGCCTGGAGACATCCCATCAGGTACAGTACGGGTCATACCGCAAATGCCGTTGCGAGCAATGAAATCCATGTTGGGAGTTTCTGCATATTCAAGAACGGTTTTCCCCTCAAGTTCATCAATGGGGAGGTCAGCCATGCCGTCACCGAGCAGGATAACGTATTTTCTTTTATTTTTCATAGAACACCACTTTATAGAGATAGCAATTATCATCATTTTAGTGGTGATGTCAATATTTTATTTTTATCTGTTTACTTCAGTTCCCTCCTGAGTATTTTACCCACATTAGTTTTAGGAAGAACATCTCTGAACTCAACAACTTTAGGGATCTTGTAGTTTGTCAGATTTGCCCTGCAGTGTTTTATGACATCCATTTTTGTGAGATTAGGATCTTTCTTCACTATGAAGAGTTTCATGAACTCATTCCCGTTTTCATCCTTCCCTCCTGTGGCGCCGGCTTCAAGAACTCCGGGATGCATAATCGCAATCTGCTCAATTTCATTAGGGTAGACGTTGAAACCGGAAACAATTATCATATCCTTCTTCCTGTCCACAATTGTAACAAAGCCGTCATCGTCAATAAAACCGAGGTCCCCTGTTCTGAACCAGTCATTGATAAACACAAGAGATGTTTCGTCAGCTTTGTGCCAGTAACCCTCCATAACCTGCGGGCCTTTAGCCAGTAATTCACCGGTTGTTCCCACAGGCACTTCGTTTCCGTTTTCATCAGCAATCATGATTTCTGTTGATGGGAGCGGAACTCCTATTGTACCAACACGCTCGGTTCCGTCTATAGGATTAGCAGTCAGAACAGGTGATGTTTCAGTGAGTCCGTAACCTTCACATATCGGTATACCTGTAATCTGTTTCCATCTTTCAGCAACAGCCTTCTGAAGTGCCATTCCTCCTGCAATAATGACTTTTGCAGAAGAGAAATTTATTTTTTTAAAATCCGGATTATTAAGCATGGCGTTGAATAGAGTGTTAACTCCTGTCATTGCTGTAAACCTGGAATTTTTAATCTCCTTAATGAAAGCAGGTATATTCCTTGGATCTGTAATGAGGATATTCTTTGAACCTTTATTGAAGAATGAAAAGAAGTTTACTGTCAGCGCAAAGATATGATACAGAGGCAATGGTGTTACAACAATCTCTTTTTTATCAACAAGTGTTGGAATCATCCAGGCAGATATCTGCTCCACGTTGGCAAGTATGTTTCTATGTTTCAGAATAGCACCCTTTGCTACACCTGTTGTACCCCCTGTATACTGGAGAAAGGCGATGTCATCTTTATTCAGATCAACAGGGGTGAATTTTTCTTTTGCTCCCTCCTTCAGGGCATCATTGATTTTTATTGATCCCGGAATATTATAGGGGGGCACCATTTTTTTTATTCTTTTGACCACGAAGTTTATCAGCGATCCTTTTACACCGCCAATAATATCACCTATCTCGGTAACAATTACAGTTTTAATCTCAGTAGATGAGAGAATCTCTTCAAGATTGGATGCGTAATTGGCAAGTATTACAATTGCTTTGGCGCCTGAATCCTGAAATTTTTCTTTCATTTCCCTTGCAGTATAAAGCGGGTTTGTGTTTACAACTGTGAGGCCCGCTCTAAGCGCTCCAAAGAGAGCAACCGGGTACTGAAGCGTGTTCGGCAGCTGTATAGCTATCCTGTCACCTTTCGTAAGTCCCCGCTTCTGAAGAAACGCGGCAAAATCACGCGTCAGTTTTTCAATATCTCTATACGTGAGCACTTTTTCAAAATTTTCATACGCCGGCAGATCATCATAACGCTGAACACACTGATTAAACAGGTCAACAAGCGAACTATACCTGTCGGGGTCTATCTCGTGAGGGATTTTATCCGGATATTTTTTAAACCATGCATAGTCTTTCATATCGGTATCCTCTATATATATTTTTTTAAGCCCATATTACCATTTTAAAAATAGCAGTATATAGAGGAGGAATCAAATTAAAATTAACAGTTTTGAGGAGCTGTCCCGTTGTTTAACGATATTTTATTTATTTCAGAGAAGAGCGGCTTATATTTAAGTTTTTTTGATTTTTTTTAAAAAAAAAGGATTATAGATAAAAACAGTATTAAATCAGTTTTATTCTTTAATAAAAGTCTTTAAACGTCTATAAACGGCTTTAATTAAGTTTAATTTCACTGCCAGAGGTCGCGACAATACGAACAGGGAGTGATCTCCCTATTACTCGTTTGCTCTTTGAAAACTGTATCATGGTGCAATGTTTGCCTGCCTGCTCAGTTTCAGGGGTGCCGGTTTTCCGGTAAAACCTGATTATATCCCGGTTGTTGTAGGACAGCCTTTAACTGGTATTAATGGCTGAATCTGACTGCCTTCAGGTTCAGTCTGGCAAGGAAGCCAGAAAAAGAGAAACAAAGGAGTGTAAAATGATTATCAATCACAACATGAGCGCGATCAACGCGAACAGAACATTAAAGTTTACTCACTGGAGAGTTGATTCAAGCATGGCTAAGCTCTCTTCAGGTGAGAGGATCAACAAGGCTGGAGATGATGCGTCCGGACTTGCGGTATCTGAAAAGATGAGGACCCAGATTAATGGCCTCAGACAGGCGGAGAGGAACACAGAGGACGGTATGTCTTTTGTCCAGACTGCTGAAGGGTATCTCAACCAGACATCAAGCATAATCCAGAGGATCAGGGTTCTTGCAGTTCAGTCAGCTAACGGTATTTACTCAGCTTCTGACAGACAGCTGATCCAGGTTGAAGTATCAGCCCTTGTTGATGAAGTAGACAGAGTCGCATCTCAGGCTGAATTTAACAGGTTCAAAGTCCTGACAGGCGATTTCTCCAAGGTTAACCCCAGAGCAAGCATGTGGTTTCACATGGGGGCAAACCAGAACCAGAGGGAGAGAGTTTATATCGGAACAATGACCGCGGCGTCTTTTAAATTTAAAGACGGCACAGGAAAAGTTTCCATGTCACTCGAATCTCCTGAAGGGGCAAACCAGGCGCTTGGAGTTCTCGATGAATCACTGCAGAGACTCTCCAAACAGAGAGCTGACCTCGGGGCATACTATAACAGGCTCGATTTCGCCGCAAAAGGACTTATGACTGCATATGAGAATATACAGGCATCTGAGTCACGGATAAGGGACGCTGACATGGCTGAAGAGATGGTTAACTTCACCAGGGACCAGGTTCTTGTTCAGAGCGGTACATCTATGCTTGCTCAGGCTAATGTCCAGAACCAGTCAATTCTCAGACTGCTTGGTTCGATCTAAATGCACATGATACAGTGAAAAAGTCAGTAACGGGTAGCAATGGTTCTTTGAAATTTAACCGGTTCTCGGCCCTCCGTAAAGCGGGGCCGGAACTGCTTCATACCTCGCAACTTGCCGGTTTTTCCGGCAACCCGTAATGTCGGGAGGGCATTACGGGCTGCCGGAGATTTCCGGTAGTCACAAGTTGCCAGGATTATGGGCAGTCCGGCAGCGTAATAAGGAGAAAACCTTCGGGCTCATATGAGCTCCAGCTGCGGCATGATGGCGCGGCTGAAAAACTCGAGCTGTACAAAAATAAAAGAGACAGTTCGAAAAAAAAACCAAGGGAGGGTTAAAATGAGAATCAATCATAACATGAGTGCCATATTTGCGAACAGGCAGATGCAGAATGTAGCTGCAAGATTGGACAAGTCTATTGAAAAGCTCGCGTCAGGTGAAATGATCAACCGCGCAGGCGATGACGCTTCGGGGCTTGCTGTTTCAGAAAAGATGAGAACCCAGATTAATGGTCTCATCCAGGCCGAGAAGAACTCGCAGAACGGGATCTCTTTCATCCAGGTGGCGGAAGGGTCTTTTCAGCAGCTTAACGATATTATGCAGCGTATCAGGTCGCTCGCAGTTCAGTCCGCCAACGGAATTTATTCCAACAGCGACAGGACACAGATACAGGTTGAGGTTTCTCAGCTTATAGATGAGATCGACAGGATTTCGACATCTGCGGAGTTTAACAGGCTGAAGATGCTGACAGGAGCTTTTTCAAGGAAGAGTAAGACTGCCAGCATGTTCTTCCAGGTGGGCGCAAACAGCAACCAGAGGATCCGGGTCTACATTACCACCATGAGTGCGAAGGCCCTGAGCTTAGTGGAAGGGGATAGGAAGAGATCAATTTCCACAGTCGGGCAGGCAAACTCCATGATAGGTTATGTCGATTCAGCTCTTGAAAAACTGAACCGGCAGAGAGCAGATCTCGGTGCCTATTACAACAGGCTCGAGAACACTATCAGGGCTCTTTCACTCTCTTACGAGAACATGATGGCCGCAGACTCAAGGATTCGGGATGTTGATATGGCAGCTGAGATGGTTAATTTTACAAGGGATCAGATTCTTGTTCAGACTGGTACTGCGATGTTGGCTCAGGCGAATTTCAAGCCTCAGCTTATTATGAAACTGGTTGAATGAGGGTCTTCTATGTCTAACGGCCGGGCAGTGCGGCTTGAGACAGCCCTCTCCGGCCCGGGAAACCGGGGAGGGTAAACTTTTTAAAATGGAGGGAGGATTAAGTCCTAAAAGGATACACGGAGGTACATTATGAACGTCATGAATATTGTTGAGAATTTTAACAGTAAGATGACTGGGCAGATTAACAGTAATCAATCAGGGAGGGTTGCGGTTACTGAAAGGGCTGACAGTATACAGCCTGAGAAAGAGGCAGTTAAACCTGAGGATATAAAAATGGCTGTATCAGAGCTAAATAAGCTCGCAGGTAATTTTAATGAAAAGGTCAGGTTTGATCTTGATGATAAAACAAACAGGATAATCATCAAGCTGATAAACAGGGATACCAATGAGGTTGTAAGTGAGATCCCTTCAAAATACTCTATCAGGCTTCTTGAGCATTTTCAGGAGTATATGGGTCTTTTTGTTGATGAATCAAGGTAAAATAATTACCTGATTCCTGTTTTTAAATAACCGGTGCCAGCCGGGGTAAAAATTTGCGAAAAAAATCAATTTTTCCGCCCGTAGAAGTATTATCTCTTCAAAAAATGAATAAAATAATCCGATAATTATTTTTTTTAGATGTGACTTTATGCTTATTGTTTTTTCAAATTATACCGATAAGTTAATCATAAAGGGAATTATGTCTTTATTGAGTAATTCAGGGCTCTTTAAGATTTAACCGGAGGACAATATGCCTGTTACAATGGGTGGAATGGCATCAGGAGTTGATACTGATTCCATAATAAATAAACTGGTAGAGGTTGAATCTCAACCGATAAAACAGCTTCAGAGAGGGAAATATCTTAATAACCAGAAAAAAGAAGCTCTCAAAAAGCTCAGTTCACAGCTTAAGGAACTTGAAGGGAAGGCGCGGGATCTCTATGGATTCAGGGCCTCTTATGATGAGAAAAAAGCTGTATCCTCCGATACCACAGTAATTGAAGCCACAGCTTCAAAACAGGCAGATTCCGGTTCAAACAGAGTAGAAGTCCTCCAGCTGGCGTCCTATCATAAAATTACAACAGACGCTATTGAATATGAAAAGAAACTCCCTTCCGGTAAATTCAGTATTACTGTAAACGGAATTGAAAAGAAGATTAATTTCAGAGGGGGAGGCCTGAAATCTTTAAATGAGGCAATCCGTGAAGAGGCGGATGAAATTGTTGCAACGGATTATATAAGTACAGACGGCACGAAATATGTTATATCTTTAACATCAAAGGTTCCCGGTAAAAAAGGGGAGATCGGAGTTAAAGGTTCTGAAGAGCTTCTCAAGGCTGCGGGGCTAATTAATGGGGAAAAGATCAAGAGTAAGGATGACTTCCCTGTTGTATTCGACAGGAAGTTTTTCTCCTCATATTCCGGTGATAAAAAGCCGGAAGATCAGGACGGAACAATAGATGTTGGTAAAGAGGGTAAAGAGGTTACTGTAAAAGGTGAACTGTGGCAGGAGTATGAACTCCCCTTTAAAGCTGATATAAAAAAAGAGACAATACTTAAGTTCAGCTTTACATACTCAAAAGAGGAGGAGGAGAAAGTTCCGCTGAAAGTGGAAACCGGGCCTGAAGATGAAATTAATGTAAAAGGTATTAAACTCAAAAGCTACAATATTTCCAGAATAAGGCCTCTTTCAAAGAAAGAGGAGAAAAAATTTGATTCCGCGCTGGGAATCGGTATTATTTCATCAGAAGACGGCAAGCGTTTAGAGAAAATTTATCCCATAGAAAAAGATGCTGCTAAAAACCAGGAGATACCTGTTGGGCGCGATTTTGAAGGGAAACAGGCCCTTAAGCTTGTGCTTTACTGCAGTGACGGAAGTGCCGTGTTCATTGAACCGGTATTATCCACCCCGATAAAAGCTAAGGGTGATTTTGAATTAAAGAATACAATTGCAAATGCTGAAAATGCAAAGCTTAAGGTAGAGGGGCTTGAAATAGAAAGGGATAGGAATGAAGGGCTCAATGATGTAATAAAAGGAGTTACTCTTAACCTTAAAAGAAAATCAGAGTATCCTGTTGAACTGAAAGTCTCACCGGATCTTGATAAACCTGTACAGAAGATAAAAGATTTTGTTGAAACATATAATAAGTATCTGGAGCTTCACAAAGCTCTCACTAAAGCTGTAAAGGTTGAAAAACCGGGCGAGTCAGAGAAGCTTCAGGAGAGCGGACTTTTTATGGGTGATATGGCATTAGTCAGGCTTGAGAATTCTTTAAAGACTACAATAGGCGCAAGTTACCCTGCCAGGGTGGAGAAGCCTGTTAAGATGTTTAATCAGATGGGGGTCTCAACAGGGAGGGTTAATTCAAGCTGGGAGTCTATTAAAGAGGGTAAACTTATAGTTGAAGAGGATGAACTGAGAAGAGTAATCGTGGAGAACCCTGACGGGGTGAAGGAGTTTTTCGGTTCTGACATTGACGGTGATAATAAGACTGATAACGGGATGGCATACACACTTGTTAAAACTCTTAATCCGTATATCTCTTCAGGGAAAAATATTATTGAATCAAAAATTGACTTTGAAGATAATTCAATAAAAATGGCAAATGAAAGAATTACAAGACAGGAACTCCACATCAAACAGTTTGAGGAAAAACTGCGCAAGAAATTTGCTGTAATGGAAAGATCAATTTCCGGCGCGAAAGCCCAGCAGAGCTGGATGAAAAATCAGATGGGCGGCGGTGGCGGCCAGAGTGAGCAGTAGTTTTTTTTAATCGATCAGTATAATCAGGGGATTTCCTGCAAGCGCGGGAATGATTTTACTACAGTTCCCGTAATTTCTGGAGGAATAAATGGAAGTTAGAATTAATAATTATCCGGTTGAGATAATGCTTGAAAATGAAAAAACAGCGAAGGATGTGGTCATTGCTATTGGTGACTGGATAAATCAGAAGAATCTGATATTCATCGGTGTTGATATTGATGGTGAACATTACAATGTTGATGAAGTTCCTGAAACTGCTGTTGAAAATATAAAAATGATTAACTGCCTGGTCCAGTCCAGGGCGGATGTCGTTTATGATACTGTGAATGAAGCAATCGTATACTGTGAAAGGGTTATGGACTTTTTACACCATCTTGAAGATGAACCAATGGACAGTGATGAACTTGAAGATGTTATCTCCGGCATGGAGTGGCTGCAGGAGGTTTTTGCAACTGTTTCAGCTCTTCTCCGGATCGATATGAAAGAGGTGAAGTTCAGGGATGCAACTGCTGCTGAGTACCTTGGCCTTCTTGAAAAAATGAAACATAATGTGGTGACTTTTCTTTCCGAGATGAAAGAGGATGGAGAGGTGGATATTGATGATTCACTTTTTCTGAACCTGAGAGAGATCCTCGGGATATTTCTTGTAAGCGAGGAGATGAAGCGGCTTGTAATTGAGAGCATAGATTCCCCTGACGTTCTTATTGTTTCATTAAAGGAGATACAGAAACAGCTTCCTCAGCAGAAGGAGATTCTTGAAAAAGCAGCGGTTTCATACCAGACAGGGAATGACAGTCAGGGGATGGACCAGCTTTTTCAGTTTATAGATTTTATGTTCGGGTACACAAGGACATGTTACCAGATAGCCCCTGTATTTGACGTCAACCTGGCGGAGATTGTAATTGACGATATATCTCTTGATGAGAAAAACCGTGAACTTCAGACAATGCTTAACGAAACACTTGAGATCATGGAAAGCAATGATATGATCAGTCTTGCGGATATCCTGGAATATGAAATAAAGGAACTTATGGAGAACCTTGAGCAGTATATTGATCTCCTGCTTAAGAGAGTTGTCAGTTGATAATCCCCAATCAATGACATTTAAAATTCAGTTTCCCGCAAATTCTTATTGAAAAAATAGCATATTGGAGAATACTCGCAGATGGGCATGAAACAGTAGCCCATCTGAATCCAGGCCCCCGCACCCCCGGAGGGGGCAAAGCAGAATCCTTGCCCCCTCCGGGGGTGCGGGGGCTGTTGCTGCGAATATTACCGGGGGATGTGACATTTATAAAACTCAATTATAGCAGATTACGATTGAATTAGAACATCAAATTGTCATTTCGAAGAAGCGTCAGCGACTGAGAAATCTATCTTTTAACTATAATTTTTTAGATTTCTCACATACGTTCGAAATGACATTACCCTAATCATTTCGTAAACCGCTTTAGTCAGTTTTAATTATTAAAAATTCGGTATGATTTCGGAGTATTATAAAATCTATGACAGAAAAAAAAGAAAAGAAACTCTGGGGCGGGAGATTTGACCGGGGTTCATCCGATATAACAGAGCGGATATCCAAATCAGTACATTTTGATTCACGGATGTACAGGCAGGACATCCGCGGTTCAATTGCTCACGCCAGGATGCTGGAGAAGATGGGTATACTCAGTTCAGGTGAGTTGAATGATATTATTAAAGGTTTGGAAAAGATCAGGGGGGAGATCGATGAAGGTGAATTTGAGTTCCTCTCCTCCCGCGAAGATATTCACATGAATATAGAGGCTGCGCTCACAGAGAGGATTGGTGATGCGGGAAAGCGGCTCCACACAGGGAGATCCCGCAATGACCAGGTTGCAGTTGACATAAGGATGTATATAATTGATCAGGCATCGGAGATTGATACTTTACTCGTAAGGTTTCTGAATGAAGTTGTTGTTCTTGCTGAAAAGAATATCGATGTAATTATGCCGGGTTATACGCACATGCAGGTGGCCCAGCCTGTGCGTTTCAGCCATCACATGCTGGCATATGCGTGGCAGCTTCTGCGTGACAGGAAAAGACTTGCTGCGGCAGTTGAGGCCTGCAGCAGTCTACCTCTCGGTTCCGGAGCGCTTTCAGGCGTGAATTATATGAACGACAGGGAGTTTTTGAAAAATGAACTGAAGTTCAATGATATAGTGATGAACTCCATGGATGCAGTGAGTGACAGGGACTTCGCTCTTGATTTTCTTTATTTTGCGGCAGTGCTGGGAACCCATCTTTCAAGGTTCTGCGAAGAGCTTGTGCTCTGGTCTACTGCTGAGTTCAACTTTATAAGGCTTGCGGATACAGTAACAACAGGATCGTCAATAATGCCGCAGAAAAGAAATCCCGATGTTGCTGAGCTTATCCGGGGAAAATCCGGGAGGCTTTACGGCAACCTTGTGGCTCTCCTCACAATTCTTAAAGGCCTCCCCATGACATACAACAGGGATATGCAGGAGGACAAAGAGCCCCTCTTTGATTCAATTGATACAGTTAAACTTTCACTTGAAGGTATGATTGAAATGATCTCATCAATGGAGATAAACAGGGAACGCATGAAAGAGGGGGTCTACAGAAATTTCTCAACGGCAACGGACCTTGCTGATTACCTTGTTAAAAAGGGCGTTCCATTCAGGGAGTCACATGAGATATCCGGGAAGATTGTTAGATATTGTGAGACTGAAAAGAGGGATTTTTTCAATCTTTCACATGATGAACTGAGAGTGTTTTCTCCACTGATTGATGAAGAGATAAAAGAGATACTGGATCCTGAGAAAGCTACAGAGCGGAAGCTGTCAATGGGGAGCACATCAACTGATTCAGTATCGAAGCAGATTGATATAATTAAAAAAATGATTCTATAGGTTTCCATGCGTCGCGGAAAGAGTTTAACAGCCTCTGTTTTCTTTTTTATTCTCGCCTCAGTTACGGTGCTGATGTTTATTGACGGGTATATAAGTTCCTACTCATCAGCATATATTACAGACAGGCTGGAGGAGCTTCCTTTTAATAAGTGCGGTCTCCTGCTTGGAACAAGTAAGTACAGGGCTGAGGGGGGGATAAACCCTTTCTTTGCGAAACGGCTTGATGCCGCGGCTGACTTGTATAAAGCAGGTAAGATCGATTGTATTATAGCAAGCGGTGATAACAGCATGAAAAACTATAACGAGCCCAGGGCGATGCTTCAGGGGCTTAAAGAAAGGGGTATACCTGCTGATAAGATCCATCCCGATTTCGCGGGATTCAGGACTCTGGACTCTGTAGTGAGAGCGCGGGAGATTTTTGATCAGAGTTCTATTACTGTAATATCACAGAAATTTCATAATGAAAGAGCAGTTTATATCGGCCGGAAATGGGGAATTGATGTAACAGGGTATAATGCCATGGACTGGGAAGATGCTGATGGAATTCCTGTGAGGTTTCGTGAAGTCTTCGCAAGATTGAAAGCATTCATTGATGTTAACCTCACCGGTGAACAGCCTAAGTTTCTTGGTGAAAAGATTAGAATTGATTAATTTTTGCGTACAACTATGTTGGCATAATCTGCAACAGCACGGCTTTTTGTTTTATCTGAGTCTGTAAGTAATGCCACCATCACAGGATTGGCCGATGGCGCTTTCCCGAAATATTTTTTATAATCAGAAACAACATTTCTTTTAAAAGATATCCATTTGCCCAGGTCTCTCACTCCTGATGCAACTACAATATATCTCCCGTCATACAGTGTTACTCCAGACTGAACTTTTTTTCTTGGTATGACAGTGCCCACCGGGAGAGTTGAACTCCATACATATTTGATCCAGTTCATCGGCTGATGTTTCCAGCCTACGAGGGGGATCTTTTTTCGTTGAAATAATACATATATCCCTGCAGCTGAATCCCTTCTGCTTGACCGTGCTTCATTTCCATTTGCAGGAATCCGATGAACTCTCCACTCCCAGGTAATTACAGGATAATTGAATATATTCCATTTATTATTAACAACTTTTCCGATCTGAATTGAAAGAGCCGGATTTTTCTCCGTAGAGGCGCGCAGAAATTTTTTTCCGTTTTCTGAAAGAATATAGTATTCCTCCCAGGGATTATCAGATGACTCCATGTTTTTCCACTCTTTAAAAAAGGAATCCCCTGATTTGTTGAAATCCTCTATTACGATGCTTTCAGGTTCTGAGAAAAGGTTGATTGAATTTCCCGGAATAAAGGGCAGAATTAGAAGAAATATCATCAATATGACGGCTCTTTTCAGGCGCATATATCCCCCTATAAAATGGTTTACAAGTTATTAAACAAATATTTCATTGCTTTTGTCTATTACTAAAATAATCGAAAAACTTCTCCCGGACTATAATATGTTTAATGAAAATGACAGGCCCTCTTTTTTCAAACGGTATTATTTTATGTTTAAAAGCGAATTTATCTACAGGCGTTCATTTATAAAGCGATTCGCGTCAATCGGGGGCCGCCCTATGGTATGGGGAGTGTGGAATGTTGTGGTGTACGGCCCTAATATTCATATCGGGAAAAATGTTGTAATGGTGGGAGCTGACGGATGCAGGACTACATTGACAACAGTGGCTTTCGGAGGTACTGAGGGGAGTATAAAGATAGGGGACAATGTTCTTGTGATGAACGGTGTAAGGGTAAGCAGCGCCAATGAAATTATTATCGGTGATGACTGTATGCTTGCAAACTTCTGTTATATTATGGATGCTGACTGGCATGATATATATGATCGCACATCATCTCCCGGAAAGACTGCCCCTGTAATACTTGAAAGGGGAGTGTGGATCGGAGATTCAGCCATTATATGTAAAGGTGTGAGGATAGGGGAGAATTCTATTGTGGGGGCGGGTTCTGTTGTAAGAAAGGATGTACCTCCCAATGTTGTTGTTATAGGTAATCCGGCAAAAATTGTGAAACACCTTGATCCCGGTAAAGTTATTACAATGAAAAAAATTTATGAAAAAGATCTGAAAGAGCTGAGGAACTGAAAGTGAAGATATGCCTTTTGTGCTACAGGGGCAACCCCTATTCCGGCGGCCAGGGGATATACCTGAAATATATTGCTGAGGAGCTGGTTCGCCAGGGGCATGAAGTGCATGCTGTTGTGGGGCCGCCGTCACCGGGTGAGATGAAAGGCGTTATTACTCATTTCATTCCCAATAACGAATACTATGTGAAAAAGAAGTTCAATATAATAAACCGTGAATCACCATTTGATATATTTAATCCGATCAATGCTTATGAATGGCTTCACAGCAGGCTCGGTGCTTTCCCGGAGATAAGCTCCTTCGGCTATAGAGCTTTTTTCCTTCTGCGTAAACTTCATGCTGAATATAAATTTGATATTATTCATGATAACCAGTCTCTGAATTACGGCCTTCTGCTGATGAAGGCACTGGGTATACCTGTAGTAGCCACGATCCATCATCCGTTAACTGTTGACCTCCGGAATGTAATAGAGCGTGCTCCATCCTTTTACAGGAAGTTCCGCGGTGTGATGTTCTACCCAACGCTGATGCAGACAATCGTTTCAAAGAGGCTGGACCATATAATAACCGTGTCTGAAGATTCAAAAAAGATGAACAATGCTGATTTCGGTGTGCCTCTGAACCTGCAGACTGTTGTGTACAACGGCATTGACCGGAATATATTTAAACCCCTTAAAGTGAAGAAGAATAAAAGAGACATTATCTTTGTGGGGAATATCGAGGATGGAAAGAAGGGATTTGTATATCTTCTTAAAGCTATGACCCTTGTTAAATCCGATGTGCGGGTTGTTGTTGTTGATGGCGGAGCTCCGCACCGGCTTGTGACCAACAGACTTATTGATAAATTGGGACTTAGGAAAAAAATACATTTCGCGGGTACTGCCTCCACTGAAGACCTTGTTAAGCTATATTCACAGTCAGCCATAGCAATAGTTCCATCTGTGTATGAGGGATTCGGGTTCCCCGCAGGCGAGGCAATGGCCTGCGGAGTGCCTGTTGTCTCCAGTGACGGGGGAGCACTCCCTGAGGTTGTGGGTGACGCCGGGATAGTTGTCCCTGCCCGTGACCATGAAGCCCTTGCTGAAGCTATAGATACTCTCATAAATGACGAAAAGATGATGAAGAGGTTTTCGAAGGCCGGGCTCGAGAGAATTGAAAAGCTTTTTAACTGGGAGAGCGCGGTGGAGCAGATGATTGAAGTTTACGGCCGTCTTTGCAGATAGTATTGCATTTATTTTTTTGTTTGTTGTTATCTGATATAAGTTAAATTATTTTATCAAAAGGTATAAAAAAGAACATCAAGGCGGGCTGATGGAATTCCTGATTAATTTTCTGATGTATTTCGGATTTCTTTTCCTCGTAATAATAGGCCTTGGGCAGATCTTTCAGCAGCAGAAGAAAGAAAAGATTAATTATCTGTTTATCCTCTCCTTCTGGGGACAGGGCTTATTCGTCCTCATGGTGTCGCTTTATACTTCAGCATTGTATCCTCATCTTTACTGGATGATTATAATACTCATACCTGTTGCATTCCTTTTTACACCGCTCCTTATTATGCGTTATATCTGGCTTCTGTCCTTCAGGTATACGTTAAAGAGTAAGTATTTTATAATGTTCATTCCGGCAGCAGCTTCATTGTTTTATTGTATATATGGATTATTCCCTTCTGCCGGCCCGGAACTGGCAGGATATATCAGGCCTATAGTATATACTGACCGGGGATTCCTGAATATCCCCGGTTACTGGAAGGGGATCTATTTTCTTATGAGTGCGGCCAAGCTCTATCTGTCGCTGTCAATTGCTGTAATGCTTGTAAATTATTATGGTCTCTGGAAGAAGGGTATCCCCTCTGAAGGAATAGCCCTGCTTCGTATAGGTTATACTTTTGCCCTACTGATGTGCATGAATGTATTCATCTCTTTCCTTGGAGATTTTATTTCAATAGAATTCGTAAAGATAAATATGGCAATTGGTAATGTCTTTATCTACAGTGTTTATATTGTATCGCAGAGACATGCGGATTATAACAGGATGGTCAAGATTGTCATTCATAAGGCTAAATATGCTCATTCATACATAAAGGGTGTTGATATAGATTCGGTGATGGAGAGGCTCTATGAAATCATGGAGCTTGAGAAGGCATTCGCGGACGAGGATATAAGCCTTAAATCAGTGGCGAATGAACTCGGCGTGACAACCCATCAGCTCTCACAGATCCTTAATGAAAAGATTAAAAAAAATTTCAATACATTCGTCAATGAGTACAGGATTAATGAAGCAAAACAGCTCCTTGTTGATGAACCTGAACGGACTATTCTCTCAGTAAGCGTGGCAGTGGGATTCAATTCATATGTTACCTTTGTTACAACATTCTCGAAAATGGTGGGAATATCCCCCAGCCAGTACAGGAAAGATCATATATAAAAAAAGCAGCGATATATTGCATATCCGGAGCTGCCGGATTATTATTGAAAATAGAGGAAGCAATAATTTTAAATATAGGAGATTGCCCCGACTGCATTTAAAGAATTTTTTATAATTCAGTTATTTCAGGCACCAGCTTATCTCCGTATCGTTTCTCCGTTTTTTTTATTAACATACAGTTTTTCTTAAAAAACTACGGGTTTACCACGATGACAGGTTATTTAAAGCCTGATA